>Ga0068714_10001140_pt1 | contig 41499 bp, 32 predicted proteins | sample MTBNYHSulfiMetaG_FD_62988 | JGI IMG/M metagenome (GOLD analysis project Ga0068714, IMG submission 62988) | Enrichment culture microbial communities from rom New York Harbor, USA that are MTBE-degrading - MTBE-NYH (New York Harbor Sulfidogenic)... | ecosystem: Environmental > Aquatic > Marine >... | reverse complement strand
GCCCCGGCCGGCTGCGGCTGCGCCCCGGCCGGCTGCGGCTGCGCCCCGGCCGGCTGCGGCTGCGCCCCGGCCGGCTGCGGCTGCGCCCCGACCGACTACGACTGCGCGCCGACCGGCTACGACTGCGCGCCGACCGGCTACGGCTGCGCGCCGACCGGCTACGACTGCGCGCCGACCGGCTACGGCCCGCCGGGGTGGCGCGCCCTTCGGCGTCCGGCACTGCGACCGGCCTGGCGCCGGGCGGAAGAGGTACATCGGCCGGCGAGGGACTCGCCGGCAAAGGACTCGGGCCGGCGAAGAGGTCGCCCTCCGAGACCTCCGAGAGCCCCACAGTGCGGATGATGCCGTCTGCTTCCTCCGTCACAGTGGCCGGCAGCGGGTCGGCCTCCCGTGGGATGCGTCGTACCCTGCAAGCGGCGCCGCGAATGCGCCGCCGCCGCGAATGCGCCACCGCTGCGAACGCGCCGCCGCCGCGAATGCGCCACCGCTGCGAACGCGCCACCGCTGCGAACGCGCCACCGCTGCGAACGCGCCGCCGCCCCGACTGCGGCGCCGCCGCCAACGCGTCGGCGCCGTGCCGACGCTGTGGCCGACGTGCGCCGGGCGTCAGGTCCTTTCGCAGGGCTGTCGTCCGGCCAGGCGCTCGAGCCCGCCCAGCGCCGCGTCCAGCGCCTCGCGGTCAAGCTCGTAGAAGGTCCACTTGCCGCGCGTCTCCTCGGTGACCAGCCCGGCGTCCTTGAGGACGCGCAGGTGGTACGAGGCACGCGACTGACCGAGGTCGAACTGCTCCTGGAATTCGCAGACGCAGATGCCGGCCGGCATCTCGGTGCCGGGGACGTCGCGCGTGCACAGGTCGGGCAGCTCACAGCAGCTTCTGCCTTCGGCGAGCAGCGCGACCATCCGGAGGCGTATCGGGTCGGACAGGGCCTTGGCGACGTCGGCCAGGCGCTTCGTGCTCTCCGGGCTCGTCGGCATGGGCCCTCCTTCACACTAAAGGATGTTGATGTGGGGTTGACATCAACGCATTGTGATGTGAGCATCATATCACGAATATTTGATGCGAAGGAAGGCGAGTCATGGCCGAGGCGAAGACGGGAGCCGGCGAGACGACGCGGACGAAGGCGGACGCGCGCGAGACGACGCGGACGAAGGCGGACGCGCGCGAGACGACGCGGACGAAGGCGGACGCGCGCGAGACGACGCGGACGAAGGCGGACGCGCGCGAGACGATGCAGGTGAAGGCGGACGCGGGCGGGACCGCGAAGGCGAGCAGGGATGCGCGTGAGGGGACGTACTTGAAGGCGGAGATCCGAGAGCGGTACGCCGAACGCGCCCGTGAGGTGACGGCGAGGCGGGAGGCCTCGAGCTGCTGCTCATCCTCCTCGTGTTGCGGCGGATCGTCGGCCGCGGGGGAGACCGTGGCCGACGACGAGCTGGCGCGCGGCCTGTACAGCTTCACGGAGACAGGCGAGCTGCCCAGGGAGGCCGTGCTCGCCAGTCTGGGCTGCGGCAACCCGACCGCGCTGGCCGAGCTGCATCCCGGTGAGGTCGTCCTCGACCTGGGCAGCGGCGGCGGCATCGACGTGCTGCTCTCGGCGCGACGCGTCGGCCCGGCCGGCAAGGCCTACGGCCTCGACATGACCGACGAGATGCTCGAGCTGGCGCGCGCCAACCAGCGGCAGGCCGGCGTGACCAACGTGGAGTTCCTCAAGGGCGAGATCGAGGACGTCCCGCTGCCCGACGCGTCGGTCGACGTGGTCATCAGCAACTGCGTCATCAATCTCTCGCTGGACAAGGACAAGGTCCTCGCCGAGGCGTTCCGGGTGCTGCGACCCGGAGGGCGGTTCGCGGTCAGCGACATGGTGTTCATGGGCGACCTCGGGCTCGTGCCGGACGAGATCATGCGCAGCGTCGAGGCGTGGGGCGGGTGCATCGCGGGGGCGCTCGAGGAGCGCGACTACGTCGCCCGTCTCGAGCGCGCGGGGTTCGTCGACGTCGAGGTGGTCCCGACGACCGACTATCGCGCGAGGTACCAGCAGGAGATCGAGGCGATCTGCGGCGTGGAGCTGCCCGAGGACGTCGACCTCGTCGGCGCGTTCGTGCGCGCGACCAGGCCGGCCGTTTGAGCGTGGATTCCCGCCCGAACGTGGCCGCCCGCCCGAACGAAGCCGGCGGCACGAACGTGGTCGGCGGCCCGTGCGATGCCGGCCGCACGAACGTGGCCGCCCGCCCGAGCGAAGCCGGCCGCCTGAAGGTCGCCGGCCGTCTAGATGCAGCCGGCTGCCTGAAGGTCGCCGGTCGTCCGAAAGAGGTTCGATGCGCGCCATCCGTCTGACAGGCCCGTTCGCCGTGTTCTCGGACGTGCACGGCAACCTGCCGGCGCTCGAGGCGATCCTCGCCGACCTCGAGCGCCGCGGCATCGCCGACGTGCTCTGCCTCGGCGACCTCGTCGGCTACGGGCCCTTCCCCAACGAGGTCGCCGCGCTCGTCCGCGACCACGGCATCCAGACCCTGATGGGCAACTACGACCAGGGCATCGGCTTCTCGCTCGGCGACTGCGGCTGCGTCTACAAGACGGACGAGCAGCGCGCTGAGGGCGCCGCGTCGCTGAAGTGGACCGACGAGGTGACGACTGCGGAGACGCGGGCCTACCTGCGCACACTCGAGGACCGCTTCGTGCTGCCGACGCCGGCCGGCGAGCTGCTCGCCGTGCACGGCAGCCCGCGGCGCATCAACGAGTACCTCTTCGAGGACCGGCCCGAGCACGCGATGGCGAGGATGGCCCGCGAGAACCCGTACCGGGCCATCCTCTTCGGCCACACCCACCTGCCCTACGCCCGGGAAGTGCCGCGCGGCGCCGGGGGCGGGTCGACGCTGTTCGTCAACGTCGGCAGCGCCGGCCGGCCCAAGGACGGCGACTGGCGTGCCTGCTACGCCGTCCTCGACCCCAGCCGGCTGGCCGCCGGCGAGCCGGCCGTCGAGTTCGCGCGCGTGCCCTACGACCACGCGCGCCTGACCGCAGCGCTCGCCGCGACCTACCTGATCACCGCATTCGAGGGGCCGGCTGTCGCCGGCCGCACGCCGAGCTCCGAGGAGACCCAGTGACCGCACCGCAGGCTCCTACCGCGACGACCGGCGGCGGCGGGCTCGCGCCGCCGCGCCGCCGCCTCTCCTTCCTCGACCGCTATCTCACCCTCTGGATCTTCCTCGCCATGTTCGCCGGCGTGGGACTCGGCTGGGCGTTCGATGCGCTCCCCGCGTTCATCGACGAGTGGTCGGTGGGCACCACCAACATCCCCATCGCCGTCGGCCTCATCGTGATGATGTATCCGCCCCTCGCCAAGGTGCGCTACGAGGAGCTCGGCGACGTCTTCCGCGACTACCGCATCCTCGGGCTCTCGCTGGTGCAGAACTGGCTGATCGGCCCGTTCGTCATGTTCTTCCTCGCGATCGTGTTCCTGCACAACTACCCCGAGTACATGGTCGGGCTCATCATGATGGGCCTCGCGCGCTGCATCGCCATGGTCATCGTCTGGAACCAGCTCGCCCGCGGCGACACCGAGTACGCCGCCGGGCTCGTCGCCTTCAACAGCGTCTTCCAGGTGCTCTTCTACAGCGTCTTCGCCTGGGTCTTCGTGACCAAGCTGCCGCCGCTCTTCGGGCTCGAGGGCGTGGCCGTCGACATCACCATCGGCGAGATCGCGCAGAGCGTCTTCATCTACCTCGGCATCCCCTTCGTCGCCGGGATGCTGACCCGCTTCGTCGCCCTGAAGACCAAGGGACGCGAGTGGTACGAGGAGAAGTTCATCCCGCGCATCAGCCCGCTGACGCTCATCGCCCTGCTGTTCACCATCTTCGTCATGTTCAGCCTCAAGGGCGATCTCATCGTCGAGTTGCCCCTCGACGTGCTCATCATCGCCGTCCCGCTGTCGCTCTACTTTGTGATCATGTTCTTCGTGAGCTTCTTCATGGGGCGCCGGATCGGCGCCGACTACTCGAAGACGGCGACGCTCAGCTTCACCGCGGCGAGCAACAACTTCGAGCTCGCCATCGCCGTGGCGATCGCGACCTTCGGCCTGAACTCCGGCGAGGCCTTCGCCACCGTCGTCGGCCCCCTCGTCGAGGTGCCGGTGCTGATCGGCCTCGTCAGCGTCGCGCTGTGGCTCGGGCGTCGCTACTGGGGCCTGACCGACGAGCCACCGCCGGCGACGGTGGCCGCCGGGTGCGACGAGGTCGGCTGCGACCCGCGCCGCCGGTAGGCCTCGGCGAGGCGCGACGACGGCGGCCGGCGCCGCCGGCTGCCGTCGTCGCGGGCCGGCGGCGTCTTCAGACCCGGGCCGCCTCAGCCGTCGCGGCCCGCCCGCGCCTTCAGGCCCGGGCCGCCTCCGCCGCCTCGTCCGCCTCCGGGCCCCGCCGCCGGCGCAACACACGGTAGGCCGCGAGCTTCGCCTGGTCCTCGATGAAGACCCAGACGAGGCAGTAGGCCCACACGAGGCCGACGTACGCCCAGGGGAGCGGCGCCACGAGGAGCCCGAAGCCGACGATGAGGACGGCGGTGACCTGCGTGGCCGCCATCGCCAGCAACAGGACGGGAGCCGGCCACGGCCGTCTCAGGAAGGGACGTCTGGTGCGCGCGACCAGCAGGGTCAGATGGCCGGCGACCGCGAGCTTCAGGTAGATGAGCGACTGGATCTGGGCCACGTCGAGCTTGAACCCGTACTTGACGATGAGCAGCAGCCCGAAGGTCTCCGCCACGCCGATGAGGCCGAGGACGGTGGCCACGCTGAGCACGCGCCGCATCTCCCAGCGGACCGGCTTGGGGTCCAGCCAGGTGTTGTCGTAGGCGATGGTCATGATCGGCAGGTCGTTGAGCAGCGCGAGCAGGATGATCATGACCGCCGTGATCGGGTAGAAGTCGAAGACGAGCATCGTGAGGACGACGAACCACATGATGCGGATCGTCTCCGTGATGCGGTAGATCGCGTAGCTGTTCATACGCTCGAAGACGCGGCGGGCCTCCTCGATCGCGCGGACGATCACCGAGAGCCCGGGCGCCGTCAGGACGAGGGCGGCCGCCGCCCGGGCGGCGTCGGTCGCCCCGCTGACGGCGATGCCGACGTCGGCCTGGCGCAGGGCGGGGGCGTCGTTCACCCCGTCGCCCGTCATCCCGACGATGTGACCCAGGCGCTGCAACGCCTGCACGATGGCGAACTTGTGCGCCGGGAAGACCTGGGCGAAGCCCCCGGCGGCGGCGATGCGCTCCGCCGTCTCCGCCGTCGGCTCGCCGTCGCCGCCGTCGCCGAAGAACTCGCCGGCGGCGTGGATGTCGCCGCCCAGGCCGAGGCGGCCGGCGATCTCCCTGCCGATGGCCACGTTGTCGCCGGTGACCATCCTGACCTCGACCCCGTGCTCGCGGGCCTCGTCGATAGTCTCGGCGGCGTCCTCCCGGGGCGGGTCGAACAGGGGCAGGAGGCCGAGGAAGCGCCATCCGCCGGAGCCGTCCCTGCGCGCCACGCCCAACGTGCGGTACCCGCCGTGCGCGAGCTCGTCGACCTTCGCCTGTACCTTGCCGGCGACCTCGTCCGCCGGGCCCGCCAGCGCGAGCATGACCTGCGGCGCGCCCTTGCTCACGGTGAAGGACGCGCCGTCCGGGCCCGTGACGTCCGCCTCCGTCTTCTTCGAGACCGGGTCGAAGGGCGCGAACCGCGTCTGCCGGTAGCGGGCGGGCTCGTCCGCGTCGCCAAGGCCGGCGAGGACGGCGTCGTCGATCGCGTCGCGGTTCTCGGCTTTGGAGGCGAGCGCCGCGGCGAGCACGAGCTCGTGCTCGTCGCGGGCCTCGACGACGAAGGGATCCCCGAGCGTCAGCTTGTTCTGCGTCAGCGTGCCCGTCTTGTCCGAGTACAGCACGTCGACGCCGGCCATCTCCTCGATCGAGGCCAGACGCGCGACGATGGCCTTCATCTTCGCCAGGGCGACGGCGCCGATGGCCATGGTCACCGAGAGAACGGCCGGCATGGCCACGGGGATGCCCGCGACGATGAGGATCAGCGTGAACTGCAGCAGCTCGACGACCGGGTCGCCGCGCAGCAGCCGGCCGACCACGAGGACCGCCGCCAGCGCCAGGCTCATGTAGATCAGGTAATCGCCGATGTGGACGACCGCCTTCTGGAAGTGCGACTCGCTGTGGGCCTCCTCGACCAGGCCGGCGGTCCTCCCGAAGTAGCTGGCGGCCCCCGTGGCGACGACGAGGGCCTCCATCTCGCCCTGCTTCGCGACCGAGCCCGAGTAGGCGACGTCGCCCTCGTTCTTGTCGACCGGGAGCGACTCGCCGGTCAGGGCCGACTGGTCGAGGCTGAGGTAGTCGCCGGCGACGAGCTTGAGGTCGGCCGGCACGATGTCCCCGCCGCGGACCCGGACGAGGTCGCCCGGCACCAGCTCGGCGGCGTCGACGTCGCCCCAGCGTCCGTCGCGGCGCGCCCGCGCCTGCAGCGCGAGCTGCTCCTTGAGGGCGTCGATGGCGCTGCTCGCCTTCCGCTCCTGCCAGAAGCCGACCGCCGCGTTGAAACAGAGCATGACGAGGATGATCACCAGGTCGGCCCAGTGCCGGAGGATCGCGGAGAGGACGGCCGCGACCTCGATCATCCACGCGATGGGCCCCCAGAAGTAGGAGAGCGCCTTGAGCAGCGCGCTCTCGTGCCGCTCGGGGAGCACGTTGCGCCCGTACTTCTGCAGTCGGGCCCGGGCCTCGTCGGACGAGAGGCCGCCGGCGTCGGCGCCGAGCTCGGCGCGCACCTCGTCGACGCTCTGGTGCTCGGCGCGGTCGACGGCGCTGCCGCCGGCGGACGAGGGGCCGGCGGGTCTCGAGCCACCGCCGGCGGACGAGGGGCCGGCGGGTGTCGCGCCGCCCTCCGGCGCCGCGGTACGCTCGCGCGGCGCGGCGCCCTCGGGCGGTGTACTACCCTCCGGCGGCGTGCCACCCTCCGGCGGCGTACCACCTTGCGGCGTGCCGCCGGGGGCCCTGGCCTCTTCTCCTTCGGTCCTCTTCTGCATCATCTCCTCGCCGTCGTCACCGTGTCGCGTCGGCGCGGCGACGTTCCTTGGAACCTACCCGGCGGCCCCGGTCGGGCAGCGTTGTCGCCGCCGGCCACCCTCACGTCGCCGTTTCGCCGGCGCGGGCCCGCCGCCGCCCGGTTATGCGTCGCGTCCCGCCGGCGCGGGCCCGCCGCCGCCCGGTCGTGCGTCGCGTCACGCCGGCGCGAAGCCGCTACCGCTCCCGGGTCTCGGCCGCCGCCGCCGGCCGCGGGCCACCGTCCGCCGGTGCGAAGCCGCCGCCGGCCTCGCGCCGCCGCGCGCATCGGCAGTGGCGCCGAAGCGCATTAGCATTGGCGCACCAGGCACAGGACCGTGCAGGCGGACCGGCCGCGACCGCCGCCGCCGTGACCGCCGACGACCGACCGAGTGGGAGGGCCAGCCATGCCGTTCACGTCCCTGTTCATCGCCCACGCCCCCGACGCCGACGCGCAGGTGCATCGTGCGGTCGTCGACACGGGGCTGTACAAGCTCTTCGCGGTGGTCGCGAGGGACCAGGCGGAGGCCCTCCAGGTGTGCCGCGAGATGGTGCCTCGCGAGGGCATCCGATCCGTGCTGCTCTGCCCGGGTCACACACACCAGGACGTCGCGGCCATCGCCGAGGCTGTCGGGGACCAGGTCTCGGTCACGGTCGCCAGGGGTGACGGACCCGGCGGGCGTGTCGCCGCGAAGGCGATGGAGGACGCGGGCTGGTTCAAGGCGCGCGCCAGCGGGGACGCCTGAAGCGGGCGGCGCGAGCCCGCGGTCGCCTCGGGTCGCGCCGCGGGCCTCACCGTGCCGCGGGCCTCACCGCGCCGCGCCCGGAGCCGGCGCGAGCGTCTCGCGCGGCGCCGGCCCGCCGGCGCTGCGGCCGGCCGGTCCCGCGGCCGGGGCACCCGGCTCGCCGGCCGCGGCCGCGCGCCGTCGCTCGTCGCGGATGCGCCGCAGGGCGAAGCCCGCCGCCAGCGCACAGAGCAGCGTCGCGACGCCGCCGAGGCCGAGGGCGACGCGCACCCCGAAGTGCTCGGCGACCAGCCCGGTCAGCGGCGCGCCGATCGGTGTGGCGCCGAGGAAGACGACGGCCCAGAGCGCCATCACGCGGCCGCGCATGTCCGCGTCTGAGTTGAGCTGCAGCAACGTGTTCGCGGTGGCGACGAACATCACGCTGGCGGCGCCCATCAGCACGAGCAGGCCCAGCGCGACGGTCATCGTCGGAGCGAGCGCCACGGCGAGGATCGACGCGCCGAACGAGAGGCTGACCGCCACGAGAAGCTGGTAGCTCGTCCGCCGGCGCGACGCCATCGCCAGGGCGCCGAGCAGGGCGCCGACGCCCATCGCCGCGGTCAGCGTGCCGTACGCGCCGGCGCCGCGGTGGAACACGTCGTGCGCGTAGAGCGGCAGCAGCACGCTGAAGTTGTAGGCGAGCGTGCTCACCACGACCATCATCAGGAGCGGCACGCGCAGCTCCCAGGCGCGCCACGCGTAGCGCACGCCGGCGCGCAGCTGCCCTTTGTCGCGGGCCACCGGTGGTTGACGGTGCAGCTCGGCGGGTCGTATGGCCTGCAGGGCGGCGATCACGGCGGCGAACGACACGGCGTTGACGAGGAAGGCCCAGGAGATGCCCGCCGTGGCGATGAGGACCCCGGCCAGCGCCGGGCCCGCGATGCGCGACGCGTTGACGATGACGCTGTTGAGGCTGACGGCGTTGACGAGCTCGCCGGCGCCGACCATCTCGACGGCGAAGCTCTGGCGCGTGGGGTTGTCGACGACGTTGATGAGCCCGTAGACGAGGGCCAGCGCCCACACCATCCAGAGCTGGACGGAGCCCGCGGCGACCAGCGCCCACATCGTCAGGGCCTGAACGGTGAAGGCCACCTGGGTGACGAGCAGCACCTTGCGTTTGTCGAAGCGGTCGGCGGCGAGGCCGCCGGCGGCGCCGAAGAGGAGCACGGGGGCGAACTGCAGGGCCGCCGTGATGCCCAGGTCGACGGCGTCGCCGGTGAGCTTGAGGACCAGCCAGTACTGGGCCACGGACTGCATCCAGGTGCCTGACTGGGAGACGATCTGACCGAAGAACCACAGCCGGTAGTTGCGCGTCCGCAGTGAGCGGAAGACGTGGCCCGGCGAGATCCTGCGCGCCGGGGCGAGCTTCTCGACCCGGCTGCTCAACGTTCGTCTTCGAGCAGGCGTTCGAGCAGCGGGAGCGCCTCGCGCACGAGCTCGAGCTCGTGCTCGTCGAGCGTGCGCAGCCGCTTCGCCAGGTAGGCGGTCTTGCGGGTGCGCATGCGCTGGAGCGTGCGGCGCCCCTTGGCCGTGAGGCTGACGCGGGCGACGCGGCGGTCGCCGGGGTCGGTCTCGCGGCGCACGAGGCCGTGCTCCTCGAGACAGGCGGCGACGCGCGTGACGCTCGGCGGCGTGACGCGCTCGGCGGCGGCCAGCTCGCCGAGCGTGACGGGCCCCAGCAGCGAGACGGTCACGAGCGCCGACGTGAGCGACGGGCTGAGATCGGCCGAGGCCTGGGTGCGCAGCAGGCGGGCCAGACGGTTGACGACGAGGCGCAGCCGCGCGGCGAGCTCGACGTCGGCGAGCGGCTCCTCGCTCGGCGGGGGCACAGGGTCTGTCGTCGCTGGGGACTTGGCGCTCATCGAGAAATAGTTTACCATGCTAATTAGTGTCGTGAACAGCCGGGGCGGTGGACCGCCCGGCCGGCGCGGTGTCGAGGCGGTGGACCGCCCGGCCGGCGCGGTGTCGAGGCGGTGGACCGCCCGGCCGGCGCGGTGTCGAGGCGGTGGACCGCCCGGCCGGCGCGGTGTCGAGGCGGTGGACCGCCGGCCGGACGCGACGCATACTGGATGCGGCGGCACCCACGGTCGACTTCAGGTGCCGCCGTTCGACTTGCCGGGACGTCTGGAGGCCGAGTGTTCGTCGAAGACCGTCGCCTGAAGCTCATCACCCTGGGCACGATGTGCTTCTCCCTGTTCATGGTGATGCTGGACAGCACCGTCGTGAACCTCGCGCTGCCGACGATCCAGAACGAGCTCGGCGCGAGCATCTCCGGTCTCCAGTGGATCGTCGACGCCTACGTGCTGTTCCTCGCCAGCCTGCTGCTGACCGGCGGCACGCTGGGCGACATGTTCGGCCGCCGCAAGGCCTTCGTCGGCGGCCTCGCCGTCTTCACCGTCGGCTCCATGCTCTGCGCCCTGTCGCCGTCCCTGAGCTGGCTGATCGCCGCCCGCAGCCTCCAGGGCGTCGGCGCCGCCATCATGATGCCGACGACGCTCTCGGTCCTCACCGCGACCTTCCCCGACCCCAGGGAGCGCGCCCAGGCGATCGGCATCTGGGCCGGGGTGTCCGGCCTCGCGCTCGCCATCGGCCCGCTCGTCGGCGGCACCATGGTCGACACGCTGGGGTGGCAGAGCATCTTCTGGATCAACGTCCCGGTGGGCGTGACGGCCGTCGTCCTCGCCCTCCTCTTCGTGCGCGAGTCCGCACAGCGCGAGGGTCGCGGTCTCGACCTGCCCGGCCAGGCCCTCGCCATCGTCGGCCTCGCCGCGCTCACCTACGCGTTCATCGAGGCGAACACCTACGGCTGGACCTCGACGCGCATCGTCGCGCTCTTCGTGACCGCGGCGGTGGCGCTGACCGCGTTCGTCGTCGTCGAGCGGCGCTCGCGCACCCCGATGCTGCAGCTCAGCTTCTTCCGCAACCTGACCTTCACGGGCGCCAACGCGGTCGGGCTCATCGTGAGCTTCGGGTTCTTCGGCATCGTGTTCTTCCTCTCGCTCTTCTTCCAGCAGATCCAGGGGTACTCGGCGGCGAAGGCCGGCGTGCTCACCCTGCCGATGACGGTGGCCGTGACCATCACTGCCGTGGTCGCCGGGCGCATCGTCGGGCGCGTCGGCGCCCGCCTCCCGATCACCATCGGCCTCATCCTGACCGGGTTCGGCCTGCTGTCGCTCACCACCGTCGAGCCGAGCACGCCCTACTCGCACATCTGGTTCCTGCTCGTGCCCATCGGCCTCGGCAACGGCCTGGTCATGAGCCCGATGACGACGGCGATCATGAGCACGGTGCCGGCCAGCCGGGCCGGCATGGCGTCGGCGACGTCGAACACCATGCGCCAGGTGGGCAGCGTCTTCGGCATCGCCGTGCTGGGCTCGATCGTGACGCACTCGTTCACGAGTCACCTGGAGACGGCGCTCGCCGGCCTGCGGCTGCCGGCCGACGTCGTGCAGCACATCCTCGCGATCGCGTCGCAGGGCCGCGAGGCGGCGGCCGCCCAGGCGCCGGCCGGCGTCGACATGGCCGCCGTCGGTCGCGTCGTCGCGGACTCCTTCACGGCCGGCTTCCACACCGGCCTCTGGATCAGCGGCATCATGCTGCTCGCCGGTGCGCCGCTCGCTTTCTTGACCATCCGGCACGAGGCGCACCACGTGACCCACGACGACGACGTGCGCGGCGCCGAGGCGACCGGCCCGCAGGGTCCGTCTGTGCCGCCGGCGCCCGGCGCGCCGGGTCTCTCGGCGCCCGGCGCGCCCGGCCTGGCGGCGCCCGGAGGCGCCCGGTGGTGCGCCGAGGCCGAGCGCGCGGGCCCGGAGGCCGGCTGAGACGTCCCATCGCACCGCCCCCGTCCGCCCGAAAGGAGAGCGCATGGACGTGCCGTCCCCGTCGGACCTGACGGACCTGATCGTCGAGAGGGCGAAGTCACTGGGTGCGTCCCTCGTCGGGCTCGCCGACCTCGAGCCGCTGAAGCAGTCCCCCTCGCACCGCATCGTCGCCAAGATAGGGATGGGTCTGGCGGCGCGCTGGCGCGACACGGCGGACGACGTCGAGCCCCTCGAGGTCGACTGGCCGGCGGACGCCGTCTCCGCCGTCGTGATCGGCGTCGCTCACCCCGCCGACCGGCCGGAGCTCGACTGGTACGACGGCAAGGGGACGCCGGGCAACCGCGCCCTCATCGGCATCGTCCAGGGGCTCTCCGAGTGGCTCGAGAGCGACTACTCCGTGAAGAGCTGGAGGCCGCCGTACTTCATCGAGAGCGGCGGCGTCTTCATGAAGGACACCGCCGTGCAGGCCGGTCTCGGGGCCATCGGCAGGAACAACTTGGTCATCACGCCCGAGCACGGCCCGCGCATCCGCTGGCGGGTGCTCCTCCTCGACCAGGCGGCGCAGGCCACCGGCCCAATCGCCTACGACCCCTGCGACGGGTGCGACGCGCCATGCCGCCGGGCCTGCCCGGTCGGCGCTTTCGACGAGACGGCCTACGATGCGTCGACGCTCGGGCAGGCGGAGCTCCCCGGCACCGACGGCACCTACGACCGCATCACCTGCAACACCAAGATGGCGCAGGACGTCGAGGACGCCGCCGCGGCGCTGGCGGCGGGCGAGGACGACCGCCGGCAGGTGGCCGACACGATGAACGCCTTCGAGGAGGTCGTCATGGCCCTGCCGGCGGCCGACGGCACGCCGCGGTACGGCGTCAAGTACTGCCGGCGCTGCGAGCTGAGTTGCCCGGTGGGGAGGTAGCCGCCGGCATTCCCGTCGTCGCGGCGGCCGCGAGCCACCGGGCGCGCGACGCGACCGGCGCCGCGTAGGTTCAGCCCTCGTCCAGCGCGGCGAGCTCGCGGTGCACGCGCGCGAGCCACTCGGGCACGCTGATCTCGCCGCTGGGGCAGTCGCTCGGGGACAGGGGCTTGATGTCGACGACCGGCGTGCCGTCGATCGCGTCGAGCCCGGTCACCTCGAGCGTGGTGCCGTGGCGCGCCACGACCTGCACCACGGTCGCCAGGATCGGGTTGGGCCGCACGGGGCTGCGCGTGGCGAAGATGCCCACCTCGGGCAGGTCCTGGCGCCCCATGGGCCGGACCTTCACGCGACCGGTCCGCCGCGGCTCGCTCCGGTCCGCCCACCACAGGACGAGCAGGTGAGAGTACTCCTCGGTGCCGTCCAGGATGCCGTCCAGCGCCGGGTCGATCTCGATGCGCGCCACCGCCTTCGTCACCGCCCGCTCCCGCTTCGCTCGTGACTGCCAGGCGTCGTCCTGCGCGCCCGCCTCCCAGGCGAGCTCCGTCTGCGGGCTGCGTATGACGCCCACGGGCTTGATCACCATCTCGTGCTGCACCGTCTCACCTCTGCTCGGATCGCGTGTGCGGGCCGGCGCCGGCGTCGCAGGGTGCGCGTCAGGCGTGAGCGGACTCGGGATCGAGGCTGATCCTGTGACTGCTCATGGCCTCGATCGCCTCCCAGTCCATCACGAGCCCGAGCCCGTCGCCCTCCGGCGCCCGCACCATCCCGGCGGCGTCGGGCCGCACCGGGTTCACGACGCCGTACTCCCACGGCTCCACCGGGTAGGCCAGCTCGAAGTAGCTCACGTTCGCGAACGCCTGCATCACGTGCAGGCCGGCGACGGCGAACAGCGAGTGACCGTACGTCACCGGCTCCAGGTCCATGTCGAAGGCCTGCGCGAGGCCCATCATCCTGCACAGCGCCGTGATGCCGAGGGTGGAGAAGATCTCGGAGCGGCAGGCGTCCCACGGCGGGTCGCGCAGGGCGTCCGCGAGCTGACGGACGTCCCACATGGCGTAGCCGGCCGGCAGCACGGGGACGTCCAGTCGCCGGCGCAGCTCGCGGTAGCCCTCGAGGTCGAAGTCCGGCAGCGGGGCCTCGTACCAGCGGCAGCCCAGCTCGTCGAGCGCGCGGCCCACCTCGAGCGCCTCGCGGTGGTCGTAGACGCTCTCGGCGTCGTGCATGAACGTCAGGTCGGGGTAGGTCTCCCGCAGGAGGGAGAACAATGCGATGTCGCGGTCCGGCTCGCCGAAGGCGTGGAGCTTGACGGCCGTGAGGCCGTCGGCCTGCGCCCTGCCGACCACGTCCACGTAGTCCGCCTCGGCCGGCATCGTCTCCAGCGACGCGTAGGCCGGCAGCTGCTCCCGGGCTCCGCCGAGGAGCTTCCAGAGCGGGAGCCCGGCGTGTTTGGCGGCAAGGTCCCACAGTGCGACGTCGACGAGCGCCAGCGGGCCCGTCGAGAACGGGAAGACGACGCCGACGCGCAGGTCCTGCGCGAGAGCTTCGCGGCAGTCGATCGAGCGCCCCGCGAGCCAGGGCCACATCGAGCGCACGGCCTCGAGCGTGGAGCGGTCCGCGCGCCCGAACGTGCAGCTGTCCGCGCCGGCGATGCCCTCGACGCCGTCGCTGTCGACCAGCCGCAGGATGGTCGTGCCGACGGCGCAGGACTCGGCGCGCTCCGTCCAGCGCACGGAAGTGCCGGGATCCACGACGATGACCTCGGCTCGCCGGATGGTCGCCATCACAACCCCCTCCATCGCCACCTCACGACCGGCCGCAGGGCGCCTGCCGGGACCCCTCGGCGAAGACCTGCCCGAGCGATCCGCGTCGGTGCGCTGCGAGCCCGCCCACCATCCTACACGTGGAGTGAACGGGGGTCTTGGACGCGTGACGCCTGCCCACGAAGCGGGCTCGCGGACCTCACTCCGATGCCGTTGACCGGGACTAGCATGGACGGCGGACCGATGAGCGGGGGCCGGATCACTTGCGGCATGCCGGGAAGGGGAGGGCAAGTGGAACGCACTGAGGATCGACGCGCTGTCGCGGTCAACGACGGCGTCTTCTGGCAGGGGGGTGATCCCCGCTGGGACGCGGTCCGCGCCATCACGCCCCTCACGCGGACCGTCCGCGCGGACGTCTGTGTGGTAGGGGGAGGCTTCACGGGACTGTGGTCGGCGCTGTCGCTCAAGAAGCTGGCCGGCGAGCTGGACGTCGTGCTCCTCGAGCAGACCTACTGCGGTCATGGGGCCTCGGGGAGGAACGGAGGCTGGCTCAACGCATGGGACGACATCCTGCCGACGCTCACCGGGCTGTACGGCGCCGGTGATGCCCTCGCCGTGCTCGACCTGTCGCATCGCAGCCTGAGCGACCTGACGCAGGTGGTGAGCGACGGGGCGATCGACTGTGACCTGGCGATGGGAGGGGGCCTGATCGTCGCGACGTCCGAGGCCCAACTCGCCGGAGTGCAGGAGACCGTGGCCGGCATGGAGGCGGCGGGGAGAGGGAGCCTCGTGAGGCTCCTCTCGGCCGAAGAGGCCGTCCAGATGTCGGGCGTCCCCGAGGCCACCGGCGGCTACCTCCTCGAGCACGCGGGCTCGGTCCAGCCGGCGCTCCTGGCGCAAGGCCTGAGGCGCCTTGCAGAGGCCGCCGGCGTCCAGGTGTTCGAAGCGTCCCCGATGGTCAAGCTCCACCGCGACGCCCCCGCCGTGGTCGACACGCTCGCCGGCTCGGTCGTCGCCGACCAGGTCATCCTGGCCTGCGGGTCGTGGCTCGCGCGCGTCTCCGAGTTCCGCCGCACCCTGTTCATCATCCCGACCCATGTCGTCGCGACCGAGCCGCGCGAGGACGACCTCGACGCACTCGGATGGATCCATGGGCGCCCGTTCGCCGATGCCCGGACGGCGGTCCACTACGCACAACGGACCGCCGATGACCGCATGGTCTTCGGCCGGGGCGGCGGGCGCCTCGGCTTCGCGGGGCGCATCATCCCCGAGCACTTCCACGATCGTCGCGAGACGCGGGAGATCGCGGAGGACCTGCAGCGGATGCTGCCGAGGCTGCAGTCGGCCCGGATCGACTGGGCGTGGGGAGGGCCGATCGACCGGTCCCAGCACGGCATGCCGTGGGTCGGCGGCATCGGCCGGCACGGCAACATCCACTACGGCGTCGGTTACGCCGGCAACGGCGTCGTGCCCTCGCACGTGATAGGGCGCACCCTGGCCTCCGTGACGCTGGGCCTGGACGACGACTACTCCCGGTCGCCGCTGGTCTCCGACCCGCCCTCGTATCTGCCCATCGAGCCGGTCAGATCCGCGGGTGCGCGTCTCGTGCGGGGCGCCGTCATCAGGTGCGAAGAGCGAGAAGACGCCGGCCGCGTGCCGGACCCGGCGTCGAGGGCCCTGCGCCGGGCCCTCGGCCTCTCGATGCCCAAGGGGGTCCAGGTCGCTCCCGTGGTCGAGCGAGTCACTCGCCTGACCACCGTCGCTCGGCGCAGCAGGCTCTAGGCCGCGCGGGACGCCGGCAGGGCGCCCGCCTTCGGTGATCGATCGAGAGGTGGGCCGAGCCCGGGCTCGACGCCCGTGAGCGGCCTCGCCCTACGTTGAAGCGGTCGGCCCGGCCCCGATATCCTGTGCGACGATGACTCGTGGATGCGCACGAGTGGGGCCACGGCCGTGACGCGGCACACCGCAGGCGCGGGGGCCGCGACGCGCGCTCTTGCCGACGCCTCCCCTCTTTCGTTCTGGCTCGACAGCCCGCAGGCGCCCGAGCCTGCGATGCCCTTCTACGGCCGCGACGAGTGCGACCTCGCCGTCGTGGGCGCGGGCCTGACCGGGGTGTGGACGGCCCTTCTCGCCAAGGAGCACGACGCCGCTCGCGACGTCGTGCTCCTCGAGGGCGGCCGCGTCGGCTGGCAGGCCTCGGGGCGCAACGGCGGCTTCTGCATGGCCACGCTGACGCACGGTGTCAACAACGGGCTCACTCACTTCCCCGACGAACTGGAGACGCTCGACCGGCTCGGCCTCGAGAACCTCGACGAGGTCGAGCGTGCCGTCGCTCGCTACGGCATCGACTGCGACTGGCGACGGTCGGGAGAGATCGGCGTGGCGATCGCCCCCTGGCAGGTCGACGAGCTGGCCTCCACCCGTGACAAGATGGTCGCCGCCGGCCACGACGTCGAGTGGCTCGACGGCCCCGCCATGCGGGCGGAGATCGCCTCGCCGACCTACCTGGCCGGCCTCTGGGACAAGGACGGCTGCGCGATGGTCGACCCGGCGCGGCTGGTCTGGGGATTGGCCGGCGCCGCCCGTGGTCTCGGGGTCCGCCTCCACGAGCACACCCGCGTCGAGAAGCTGGAACGCCGGGGGGACGGTCTGCTGCTGACGACCCCCGACGGCCGTCTCGCCGCGCGCCGCGTCATGCTGGCCACCAACGCGTGCGCCGGCCTGCTCCCGGCGATGCGCCGCCGCGTCGTGCCCGTGTACGACCAGGCCCTCATGACCGAGCCGCTGAGCGACGAGCAGTGGGCCGCCGTCGGCTGGCCGCGGTACCAGGGCATCGGCGACGCCGCCAACCGTTTCCACTACTACCGGCGCACGGCCGACGGTCGCATCCTGTGGGGAGGCTACGACGCCATCTATCACTACGGCAGCGGCATGAGGCCCGAGTTCGAGCAGCGGCCGCGGACGTTCGAGAAGCTCGCCCGCCACTTCTTCACGACCTTCCCGCAGCTCGCCGGGGTGCGCTTCACGCACGCGTGGGGGGGCGCGGTCGACACCTGCACCCGCCTCTGCCAGTTCTGGGGGACGGCCCACGGCGGCCGGGTCGCCTACGCGCTCGGCTACACGGGCAACGGCGTCGGCGAGTCCCGCTTCGGCGCGCTGGTCGGGCTCCGCCTCCTGGATGGAGGCGGCGGCGAGCTCACGGGGCTGAAGCTCACGACGACGCAGCCGATGGCGTGGCCGCCCGAGCCCCTGCGCCTGGCCGTCGTCGGTATGACGTCGTGGTCGCTCGGTCGTGCCGACGCGCGTGAAGGACGGCGCAACCTGTGGTTGCGCACGCTCGACCGCCTGGGGCTCGGGTTCGATTCCTGACCGTGGCCGCCTGAGGGCCGCGGCCGGACCGTCTTCGCCGGGAGAGCCGTCCCGGCCGTCACGCGGGTGCTACGGTACTGCCGGCGTGCGGCACGGTCTCTTGCAGGGATCGGAAGCCACGGTGAGGGCGGAGAGAAGGAGCTGATCCCGATGACGAGACTGCAGGCGAGTCTCCTCAGCGCCGCGGAGCGCGAGACGCTCCACGAGCAGACCCTGACCGTGCTCGAGGAGGTCGGCGTCGCCTACAACACGCCGGCGGCCATGGACCTGCTGGAAGGGACCGGCGCGGTGCTCGACCGCGAGCGCCTCACCGCGCGGCTGCCGCGCGAGCTGGTCGAGCGCTGCCTCGAGACGGCGCCGCGCACCGTGCTGCTCGCGGCCCGCGACCCCGCCCACGACGTCGTGCTGGGGGACGGCAGCCTGACCTTCACCACCGACGGCACGGTGACCTACGTGCTCGACGACGAGAGCGGCGAGCGCCACGAAGCGTCCGCCGGGGACCTGTGCGCGCTGATGCCCCTCTTCGACGCCCTGCCCAACGCCGACTACGTGTGGCCCATCGTCTCGGCCCGCGACCTCGACCCGCTGACGGCCAACCTCGAGATCGCGGCCATCTCCTTCCGCTCCTGCGCCAAGCACGTGCAGGACGAGGTGCGCAGCCCCGAGTTCGTCGCACCGCTCCTCGAGATGATCGCCGCCGTCGGCGGCGCGCCGGTGGCCGAGCGGCCGGTGTTCTCGACGATCAACTGCACCCTCGCGCCGCTCGCCCACGACGGCCCGATGACGGAGGCCAGCATCGCGCTGGCACGCGCCGGCATGCCGGTCGTCATCATGCCGCTGCCGCTGATGGGCACCACGGCGCCGATCACGGTGGCGGGGGTGACGGTCGTCGCGATGGCCGAGCTGCTCTCGGCGGTCGTGCTCTTCCAGCTGGCGGCGCCCGGCTGCCCGCTCATCGCCTCACCGGTGCCGGCCGCCGCCGACCTGCGCAGCGGCCTCTTCCTCTCCGCCTCGCCCGAGGCGCGAGCCGCGACGCTGGCCGGCGTGGAGATGGCGAAACGGCACTACGGCCTGCCCACCCAGGGCATCGGCATCGGCGGCGACGCCAAGGCGCCCGACTTCCAGGACGGTATCGAGGCCGGGGGGCTCCTCGACGCCCTCCTCGGCGCCGACTCGCTCGTCGGCCTGGGGTGCATCGACGGCGTCCAGATCACCAGCCTGGCGACGATCGTCCTGCACGACGACGCCGCCGCGCTCGTGAAGGAGCACCTGCGCGAGGTGTCGTTCGACCCGGCCGCGTGTCTGCTCGACGACATCCGCGCGGTGGGGCCGGGCGGTCATTTCATGTCCCGGCCCAGCACGCGCCGGCACGCGCACGACGCCTGGCAGCCAACCGTGCTGCGCCGCGGCGCCTTCGAGACCTACCACGGCCGCACCCTCGTCGAGGACGCGCTCGAGCGGGCGCGCGAGCTCCTCGCGACCCACGAGGTGAAGCCCCTGCCCGACGACGTCGACCGGCACCTCGACGAGGTGATGGCGGCCTACCGGCGCCTCGCCCTGCAGAAGGCCTGATCCGCCCATGACGACCCTCGAGGTCCTCACCGAAGACCAGCGTGCACAGGTGCACGAGCGCACGCTGCACGTCCTCGAGCGCACGGGGATGCGCGTCGACAGCGACGAGGGACGGCGCGTCCTGCGGGACGCCGGCGCCCGCGTGGACGAGGCGACGCGCATCGTCCGCTTCCCTCCCGAGCTTGTGGAACACGCGCTTGCGGCGGCCCCGCGGAGCTTCTCCCTCGGGGGCCGCCGGCCAGGGTGGGGTCTGCCGATGAACGCCGGCGAGTCGAGCCTCTGCCTCGACGGCGGGCCGACGCTGGTCCTGGACCGGCAGACCGGCGAGCGCCGCCGCAGCACGCACGACGACTGGCTCGAGGCGACGCGGCTCTGCGACGCCCTCGAGGAGATCGGCATGTACTGGAGCCCGGTCGAGGGTGGCCAGACCGGCGACACGGCGGGCGACTGGGTCGACTACGTTGCCGGCAAGCTCCGCAACTTCTCACGGCACGTGCAGGATTCGTTCGAGGACGCGGCCTTCGCGCCGTGGACCCTCGAGGCACTGGAGATCGTGTTCGGCGGCCGCCGCGAGATCCGTCGCCTCCATCCCTACTCGTTCCTCATCTGCCCGGTCTCGCCGCTGGTGCTCGAGAGATGGGAGATCGACGCGTGGCTGGCGCTGCGCGGCTACGACATCCCGGTCGCCGTCATGCCGATGCCGATCATGGGCGCCACGGCGCCCGGCAGCCTGCTCGCCACGGTCCTGGTGGGCAACTGCGAGACGCTCGGCACGATGTGCCTGGTCGAGGCCGCCGAGCCCGGCGTACCGTTCATCCACGCGCCGACGCTGGCCACGATGGACCCGCGCAGCGGCCGGGTGGCGGGCAGTGTGCCGCACGCCGCGCTGAACGCCGCGGGTGTCGAGATGGCCCGCTTCTACGGCCTGCCGGCGATGGGCAGCGGGCCGGCCTGCGACGCCTTCACGCCGGGCGTCCAGGCGGCCTACGAGAAGGCGATCGGGACCTGCCTCGGAGGTCTCGCCTGGCCCGACATCCTGGTCGGCCCCGGCACGCTGGCCGAGGCCACCGTCTTCAGCTTCGAGCAGACGCTCATCGACGTCGAGGTCTGGCGGCTGTGCCGCAAGACGTACGAGGGCGTCCCCGTGAGCGAGGATCGCTGGCTGACCGACGTGCTCGAGCGCGTCGGCCCGGGCGGGCAGTTCCTCGCCGAGAAGTCGACGCGGCGTAACGTGCGCGGCGGTGAGTGGCTGCTGCCGCAGCTCGGCGTGCACGAGTCCTACGAGGCCTGGACCGCCGCCGGAGCCCCCGACCTCATGGCGGAGGTGCGCGCCCAGGTGGAGGACATCCTCGCCCGCCACGAGCCGCCCGCTCTCGACGAGGACGTGGAGCGCGCGCTCGAGGAGCTGCGCTCCAGGGCCGCGCGCGCCGCCGTGTGAAGCAGCGATCGAGAGCGTCGCGCGACGGCCTGCCGGGCGACCGGCGCGAGACCGGCGCGTGCGCCCGCCCCGAGGACGCGCACCCGGCGTGCGCGCCCGTCCTGAGGGCAGGCGCCGGGGAGAGACCGACGCAGGGAGGCTGGTCACGATGGCGAGATTGACGGTGAGCTTCCTCGACGAGACCGACCGCCAGACGCTGCACGAGCAGACGCTGACCGTGCTCGAGGAGGTGGGCGTCGCCTACAACACGCCGGCGGCCATGGACGTGCTGGAGGGGTCGGGGGCGGTCCTCGACCGCGACCGGCTCACGGCGCGGCTGCCGCGCGAGCTGGTCGGGCGCTGCCTCGAGACGGCGCCGCGCACCGTGCTGCTCGCCGCCCGCGACCCCGCACACGACGTGCGACTCGGCGACGGCGGCCTGAGCTTCACGAGCGACGGCACGACGACCTATGTGCTCGACGACGAGAGCGGCGAGCTGCACGAGGGCAGGGCCGAGGATCTGGGCACGGTCATGCGCCTCTTCGACGCCCTGCCCGACCTCGACTACGCGTGGGCCTCCGTCTCGCCCCGCGACCTCGACCCCAGGACGGCCAACCTCGAGGCCGCCGCGATCGCGTTCCGCTCCTGCGCCAAGCACATCCAGACCGGTGTGCGCGGACCGCAGTACGTGGCCCCGCTGCTCGAGATGATCGCCGCCGTGGCCGGCGCGCCGGCGGCCGAACGACCCGTCTTCTCGGCCATCAGCTGCACCGTCGCGCCGCTGGCGCACGACGGCGCCCCGACCGAGGGGAGCATCGCCCTGGCGCGCGCCGGCGTCCCCCTCGTCATCATGCCCATGCCGCTGATGGGCACCACGGCGCCGATGACGGTGGCGGGAGCGACGGTCGTCGCGCTCGCCGAGCTGCTCTCGGCGGTCGTGCTCTTCCAGCTCGCGGCGCCCGGCTGCCCGCTCATCGCCGCGCCGGAGCCGGCCTCTGCCGACCTGCGCAGCGGCTTCTACGTGTCGACGTCGCCCGAGGCCGCCGCCGCCGCGCTCGCCGGTGTGGAGATGGCCAAGCAGGTCTACGGTCTGCCCACGCTCGGCCTCGGCATGGGCAGCGACGCCAAGGCGCCCGACTTCCAGGACGGCATCGAGGCGCCGGGGGTGCTGGACGCGCTCCTCGGCGCCGACTCGCTCGTCGGGCTGGGGTGCTTCGGCAGCGCCGAGGCCACGAGTCTGGCGGCGATCGTCCTGCACCACGACGGCGTCGGCCTCATCAAGCGAACGCTTGCCGACGTCCCCTTCGACCCGGCCGCGTGCCTGCTCGACGACATCCGCGCGGTGGGGCCGGGCGGCCACTTCATGTCGCGGCAGAGCACGCGCCGCCACGCGCACGATGCGTGGCAGCCGGCGGTGCTGCGCCGCGGCGCCTTCGAGACCTACCAGGGCCGCACGCTCGTCCAGGACGCGCTCGAACGGGCGCGCGAGATCCTCGCGGCCCACGAGGTGGAGCCGCTGCCCGACGACGTCGACCGGCACCTCGACGAGGTGGTCGCTGCGTACCGGCGCCTCGCCCTGCGCTCGGCCTGACCGCGGCGGCCGTCGTCCCTGCGCGAACGAAGGATCCCGAGTCGCTGTGAGACAATCGGGACCCTCGTCGAGGTGAGTCGCCGACGGCACGAGACGCACAGCCGGTCGGACAGGAGGACGGACGATGCGGGAAAGGCAGGCGATATGGAGCCGATGATCGCCACGCGGATGGGAGACGGCGCCCAGGTCGCGATGACACGGAGTGAGATCCGGCGCGAGCTTGAGGAGGGGACCCAGGCCGGGGCGAAGCGCGCCAAGGTGCCGCCGCTGGACTCCGCCGAGCTCGACCATCTGCTCGACATCTACGCCTCCTCCTCCCGCTTCACCGGCGTCGACGTCGGCGAGGAGGTCGTCCTCACCTACGACGGGTCCGGGTCGAAGACCGTGGGCTCGCGGATGCAGGACCTGCAGATCTACGAGCAGATGTTCGCCGCCGACACGGTCGAGCTGGGCACGGCGGACTACTCGTTCAAGGCGGTGAAGCCGATCCTCGGCTACGAGGCGCAGACGATGCGCGACGCCCAGCTCGGCCTGACCGTCCCCCTCAACTACGGCGCCATGCCCAACCTGGGGCTGTACTCGAAGCCCGACGGACCGGCGCCCAACTGGTCGGAGCTCCTGCCTCTGGCCCGCATCGACGAGGCGCGGGCGGCGCAGGAAGAGGCGATCGAGTACGCCGTGAGCGACATGGTGCAGGTCGCCGATGCGATGTGGGAGGCCGGGGCCGACGGCCTGGACTTCGACACCGCAGGGGCGGCCGGCGACGCCGACTTCCTCGCCACCCTGAAGGCGGTGGAGATCATCCGCGAGCGCTACCCGGAGCTCGGGATAGAGGTGGGCATGGCGGGGGAGTTCGTCCTCGGCATGCACGGCGAGCTCACCTACGACGGCGTCCGCCTCGCGGGTCTCTGGCCCAGGGAGCAGATGCGGCTCGCGGCAAAGGCCGGGGCGACGATCTTCGGCCCCGCGGTCACCGTGAACACCGGCAGGTCGTGCGCCTGGAACGTGGCGCGCGCCCTGACGATCGTCAAGCCCTGCAGCGACGCGTCCGCCATCCCCATCCACATGAACGTGGGGATGGGAGTGGGCGCCGTCCCGATGAGCAACTACGCGCCGGTCGACGCCGTGAGCCGGGCCTCCCGGGCCTGCGTCGACATCCTCCGCCTCGACGGCCTGTAGGTCGGCGGCGGGGACATGCTCGGCATGCCCTCGGCTCACGCCAACGCCTCGGGGATGGGCGGTATGCGAGCGGCTGGAGACCTGGTCGCTCGCCTGGAGCTCACGAGAGGCATGCGGTTGAGGCAAGCGAAGGAGTACGTCGCCGAGCGACTGGGGGTCGAGCCTGCGACCCTCTCCGACCCCATCGCGATGGCCGACGTCCGCGCCGAGCTGGGGCTCGGCCGGGTCGTGACCTTCGAGGCGACCTACCCGGACGAGCCCAACGCCATCGAGGCCAAGTTCAACATCAGCGCCCTGCTCGGCGTGCCCATCAACTGCGTGGAGCGCTTCAGGAAGCGGACGGCGCGGGCGACGGCGGCAGGCTCCGGCACGTAGGCCGGGGCGGTCGTGCGGCCATCCTTGCGCGCGGGTCGTCCCTGCGGCGCGACCGACGTCAGGAGGCGTGCTCCCTGTCGGCCCGCTCCACGACCGCCCGCATCCGCTGCTCGACCTCCTCGTCGAGCGGTTCGCGCTCGTGGCTCTCGAGGATCTCGCAGGCGCGCCGGCGGGCGCGCTCGTACATGTCGGTCGCCCCGGCGGCCTCCCACTCCTCGCGCACGCGACGGTCCATCAGCCGCGGCTGCGACTGCTCGCGCATGTGGGCATAGGTGCCCGGCAGGCTGAGGAAGTCGCCGAAGGGCCCCACGGCGGCGATGTCGGCGCCGGCGATCGTCTCGCTGTCGACCCTGAGGCCGCCGAGGAAGAACCTGATCATGGCGATCCACTCGTCGTCCATGACGAGCATCGCCGGATCGAAGGTGACGCCCGATTCGGTCATCCCCGCCCCGTAGATGTCGCCGGCACCTGCCAGCGCCGCCACCAGAGCGGTGAACGTCTTCTCGTGACCCATCTGGGCGTCGCCGAGTTTGGCGTCGCCCTACGCACCGGCGATGCAGCTCGGCAGGCGGTACTGCTTGGCGAGCTGGGCCACGGCGGCGCCGATCAGGGCCATCTCCGGTGAGCCCACCGAGGCGGCGGCGAAGCGCAGGTCCATGGCGGTGGTCGACGAGCCGTAGGTCACCGGCGAGCCGCGCTCGGTGAGCTGCGCCAGCGCGATGCCGGCCAGCACCTCCGCGTTGTGCATCACCAGTGTGCCCGCGAGGGTGATCGGCGACGAACCGCCGGCCATCGCCATCGAGAGGATGCAGTCGGGGAGGCCCAGCCGGGAGCACTCGACGATCACCTCGGTGGCGTCACGGGGCAGCTTCAGCGGGCTCACCGGGCAGGTGCCGAAGCCCACGACGGGGTCGTCGCGCAGCGCGTCGAGGCTGCCGGTGATGCAGGCGCCGAGCTCGGCGCAGACGCGCACCTCCCAGCCGCTCGTCGCCTCGCTGCCGACGTGCTTGGTCGTGCGCAGCAGAGCCGCCTCGCAGCCGTGCACGGCGGCCGTGGCGGTCGGCACGTCGGTCGGCCTGACGGCGGCGCCGTAGCTGTCGATGTTGGGCAGGGCGTCGACGAGCAGGGCGGCGTCGGCGGCGTCGGCCTTGCGGGGCTCGCGGCGCTCGCCGCTGCGCGGGTCGACGTACATGACGCCCTCGTCGAAGTTGCTGAACGTCACCGGCCCGCCCGCGTCGTGCGGGCTGGCGGCGATCGCCGCCTCGACCAGCTCGCCGGGCAGGCGCACCATGCGCGCTTCGCGGTCCACGCGCGCGCCGCCGTCGGCGAAGATGTCGAGCGCCTCGTCGTCCTCGACGAAGACGCCGGTCTCCTCCAGGACCTTGAGCGTCTCGGCGTGGATCGCGTCGAGGTCCGCGTCCGAGAGCACCTTGAGCGTCAGCCGCTCGCTGGCGCCGGCCGGCTCCCGATCATCTGCTGTGCCCATGAGGTGACCCCTCTCCGTCGCTTCAGGCGGGCTCGCGGATACGCTGCCCCGGTGGATCAGTCCATCCTGTCGCGGCGCCAGAGCGCGATGCCCTTCGGCGTGGAGATGCCGAGGCCGCGCCGCAGCGCGCGGGACACCGGGTCGGGCCTGCGACCCTGGTCCTCGAGCACCTCGCAGCGCTCGATGGCGTTGCGCACGACTCGGGCGCCGGCCGAGCGGATGGGCTCCGGCGGCAGGTAGCTCGGCGGGTCGGAGACCAGCGGCGACCCAGCGTACTCGTCGTCGCGCTCCAGGGAGAGCGACGCCAGCGTGCGGCCGATCAGGTTGGAGGACGTGACGCCGTTGCCGGCGTAGCCCATGCCGTAGTGGATGTTGCGGTACCTGCCCAGGGTGCCCACCCAGGGGATGCCGTGCTGGGTGCGCTCCATGGGCCCGCCCCAGCGCCACTCCACCGCCAGCTCGCGCGTCGCCGGCAGCATGGCGTGCATGTCGGCGACGATCTCGGCGATTTCGCGGTCGTCGTGGTAGTGGCCGGCGATGACGCGGCCGCCGTACCCGAGGCGTCCGCCGCCGCGGCCGAAGACGACGCGGTCGTTCGCCGTGCGTTGGGCGTAGTGCACCGCGATGCGTCCGTCGGAGAAGGGCCGGCCGGCCGCCCAGCCGAGGCGGTCGAGGGCGTCCGGCGAGCTCGTCGTCGCGACCACGTGCGAGGGGATGATGAACACGGTGCGGCGCAGCTCGGCGAGAGCCGAGAGCCGCACACCGGAGGCGAGGACCACCCTGTCGGCGGTCACGCTCCCGGAGGGGGTCGTGACGACGGCGGGCAGGGCACGCTCGAGGCCGACCATCGGCGTGGCCTCGTAGAGGCGCACGCCGGCCGCGAGCGCCAGCCGGCGCAGCCCTTGGACCAGCAGCGCCGGCTGGACGCGGCCGGCCTGCGCGACCACCACGCCGGTCTCGGCCGCGGGGGCGCCCGAGAGCGCGACGGCCTCGTCCTTCTCGAGGACGCGGAAGAGGCCGTCGCGACCCAGTTCGCGCGCCAGGTTCGCGGCCTCGAGGACGCCGTCGACCTGGGCCGGGGAGAGCGCGACGACGAGGCCGCCCTCGAAGGCGAGGTCGCAGTCGACGGCCTCGTCGCGCACCGTGTCGCGGATGTCGTCGAGGCCGCGCTGGGAGAGGTCGAGGAGCCCCAGCGCGTCGCCCCGGCCGAAGTGGGCGACGAGCTTGGGCAGCGCGTCGTCCCAGCCGTTCACCCAGCCGCCGTTGCGGCCGCTGGCGCCGGACCCGCAGTACTCGCGCTCGACGATCACCACGTCGGTCGCGGGCGCGAGACGCTTGACCCAGATCGCCGTCCAGAGGCCGGTGAACCCGCCGCCCACGATGCACACGTCGGCGCGCTCGGTGGTCGTCAGGGGCACGGCGCCGTCCGGCTGCCAGCGCGGGTCGCCGCCCTGCCAGTACACGGCCGCGCGCGCCGCCTCGACGAGACTCCCTGCTGCCTTCTCTGGCCGATCCGCCATCCCGGCTCACTCCTTCCCCGCCATCCTCGGCGCCTCTTTGGCGACCCAAGGCTACACCTCGCTGACCGCCGCCGTTGCACCCGCCGTAGGCTGAGCGCGATCCCCAGACCAAGGAGAGGGCCATGAAGTGCCTGCTCGTCGGCGCCGGCGCCCAGGGCGCCGCCGCCGCCTCGATCCTCGCTCGTGCCGGCGACGTCGAGTCGTTCGTGCTGGCCGACCGCGACCCGGCCCGGGTCGAGGCGGTCAAGGCTCACATCGCGGCCACCGGCGGCGACGCCGGGAGGATCACGACCGCCGCCGTGGACGCCGGCGACGTCGACGCGGTGGCGGCGCTGGCCGCCGGCGCCGACGTGCTCCTCAACTTCGTCCACATGGACTTCTCGGCGGGCATCCGCGCGGCCGCGCTGCAGGCGGCGGTGCACTACGTCGACACCGCCTCCGACCTCACCTGGCAGCACGACGTCGCCTTCGAGGGGCGCTCCAACGACGACGACGCGTTCAAGGCCGCGGGCCTGACGGCGCTCTCCGGCTCGGGAGACACGCCCGGGGTGAGCAACGCCATGGCCCGCCACGGCGCCGACATGCTCGACGAGGTCGACTCGCTGATCATTCGCTGCGGCTACGTCGCACCCGACGCCGACGCCGTCGTCCATCCCTTCGACCCGGGCTGGTCGCCCGAGGTGGCGCTGCAGGACTACAACGACAAGGCCTGCGTGTTCACGGGCGGTGCGCCGACGCTCCAGGGACCGTTCGCCAACCCCGAGGTCTACCGCTTCCCCGAGCCCGTCGGCGACTCGCTGATCTCGTCCCACAGCCACGACGAGAGCTACACCCTCCCGCGCTACATCGGCAAGGGCATCAGGGAGTGCGACTTCAAGTACACGGTGGACCCCGGCGCCGGCACGCTTGTGGCGATGGGGTTCGGCGACCCGACGAAGGAGCTCGAGCTGCGCGACGGCACCAGGGTGCGCCCGTTCGAGGTGGCGATGGCGCTGACGCCGCGGCCCGGCGACTCCTTCCTCGAGACACCCGACCCGGACGAAGGCGGCGGCTGGAACGCCTGGATGGTGGTCGACATCCGGGGCAGGAGCGGCGGCCGCGCCAAGCAGGTGATCGTGCGCCGGCGCTACGGGGTCGACGCCGAGGCGGCGCGCCGGCGTGTCGAGCGGCACGGCGCCGTCGGCATCGAGGTGGCCGCCGGGGCGGTCGCCGGCGCCCGGATGATCGTGGCCGGCGCGACGCCGGCCGGGGTCATGCCGGTCGAGGCGCTCGACCCCAGGGCCTACCTCGCCGAGGTCGAGGCGATCATGCCGCTCGAGATCGACGTGGAGGTCAGGGAGCCGCTCGCGGTGTAGGTGCCGCGACCGCGAGCGCGCCGAGGGCCGCGCGCCGGCGCTCGCGCCGAGTGTCGCGCACACTGAGCTACGCGCGCACTGAGCTACGCGCGCTGCGCCTCGCCGGCGGGACCCCACGAGCGGCGGATGCAGGGTCTGCTCGGGGGGCCGCGGACGCCGGACTCGCGATGCGTCAGACCGCCAGATGGGCCTTCAGCGCGGTGTTGAGCTCGTGCGCGAACGACCCCACGTCGGCATCGGCGGTGCGGGCGACCTGCGCCGCGGCCTCTGCGAAGACGGCGACGCTGCCGATCGGATGCCACAGGGCGGCGATGTGCACCCAGCGGGGATCGCTCGCCGGCGGCAGCGCGCGCTCGAGCTCGGCCACCTCGGCGGCCAGGGCCAGCCGGCGCTCGTGCTCGGCCGCGAGCGCGGCGTGGACGGCGCCGAGCGCCTGGACGGCGTCGCCGGCGAGGTCGTAGCGCGAGCCGTCTTCGCCGACCAGCTCGCGCAACTCGTCGGGGTCGCCCCGCCAGGGGGTCCGAGACGAGAGCTCGGCCGCGAGGTCGGTCAGCTCGCGTGGGGTGAGCTCGACGTCGCCGCGCTCGAAGGAGTGCAGGCGGTCGACGGCGACGCCGTGCAGCGCCGCGGCGGTCTCGAGCGCGTCGAGATCGGCCGCCAGGCGCAGGTGCAGTGCGCGCCGCATCGGGTAGGTCGGGGTGCTCATGGGGAGTCCTTTCACCCGGCGGTGTGAGGGCTATGCAGAGTCACTCGACGCGCCTCCTTTTCCCTCGCGGCCGGCCGGCCCCGGGAGGGTCGGCGGTGCGCTCGGGCATCCGTCGCGGTGTCGCATCGCCGCCCTCGCCGGAGGAGCGTCCGGCGCGTCGTCCCCCGACCCTGACAAGGCCTGCCCCGTACCGGGTTGTTCCCCCGAACGGGCCCGCGCCATGTGGTTGCACGCGCTGGACCGTGCTCGTCCGGGGCCACGGGCACACCGCCGAGAGCGGCGACGACGACAGGGGAGGCGAGGGGTGGTGCGCCCGGCAGGACTCGAACCTGCGGCCTTCGGTTCCGTAGACCGACGCTCTGATCCAACTGAGCTACGGGCGCACTGGGGAGAGGAGTATACCCGACCCGCGACGGCCGCGGAAAGCGGGCCGGGGGCTCCCGCGGCGCAGACGCACGACGGTGCCGGAGAGGGGGCGGAGACTGGCGGAGAAGCCGGGATTCGAACCCGGGAAGGAGCTTGTCGCCCCTTAACCGCTTAGCAGGCGGTTGCCTTCAGCCACTCGGCCACTTCTCCGCGCGGGGGGACAGTGTACCGCAACCCCGCGGAGGCGGTCACGCGTCGCGCCGGGCCGCTGCTTCCGGCCGGGCCGCCGTCTGCGGCCGGGCCGCTGATCGCGGTTGGACGGCCGTCTCCCGCAGGGCCGCCGTCTGTGGGGTGACGGCCGTCTCCGGCGGGGTCGCCGCTCCCGGCGAGGCCGATGCGTGGCATATGATGACCGGGGCTCCACCGACGTCGGCGTGTCGCTCGGCGACGCGCAGCCCGCGACGGCGCGGACGACGATGCGTGGGCCATCCACGGGATGTTCGACGGCGGGCTGCCGGCGGCGCGGCGGCAGACGACGCTTCGATTCCGCGACGCGGGAGGGACCGGTGCAGGGAGTCAACGTGGACGAGCGTGCGCTGGCGGAGCGGCAGGACGAGGTCGTGGAGTTGCTCGCGCAGCTCCTGCGCATCGACACGACCAACCCGCCGGGCAACGAGACGAAGGCCGCCGAGTTCCTCGCCGGCTGGTTCGCGCAGCACGGCCTCGAGGGCGAGATCGTCGGCGAGCCGGAGCACCGGCGCAGCTTCGTGCTGCGCCTCGAGGGCTCCCGGCCTGGCCCGACGATCACCCTGCTCGCCCACACCGACGTCGTGCCGGCCGAGGCCGAGGCCTGGGCGGTGCCGCCCTTCGCCGGAGAGGTGCGCGACGACTGGGTCTGGGGACGCGGCGCGGCCGACATCAAGAACCTCGTCGCGGCGCACGCCGTCGCCGTGCGCCGCCTGGCCGCGAGCGGGCGCGACTTCGCCGGCACCGTGGTCTACGCGGCCACGGCCGACGAAGAAGAGGGGGCCGTGGCCGGCGCCCGCTGGCTCACCCAGAACCGGCCCGACCTCGTGCGCTGCGACTACCTGCTGAACGAGGGCGGCGGCGAGTTCCTTAACCTGCCGGACGGCCGCCGCCTCTACGAGCTCCAGACCGGCGAGAAGGGCACGGCGCAGTTCAAACTCACCGTCAAGGGCGAGAGCGGGCACGCCTCGGTGCCGCTGCGGCGCGGCAACGCCGTGGTCGACGCCGCGGGCATCATCCGCGCCCTGCACGACTACCGCCCGTCGGTCTCACTGGCGACGGTCTCGCCGGAGTACGTCGAGCTGCTCGTGCGCGACGAGGACCTGCGGCGCCGTCTGCTCGACGTGACGACGGCCCGCGCCGCGCTCGAGGAGCTGCACGCCGAGGACGAGATGCTCGGCAGGCTGCTCGAGCCACTCTACGGAGTCACCTTCTCGCCGACCATCGTCCACTCGAGCAGCGAGGCGGTGAACGTCTTCCCGCAGACGGTGGAGCTGAGCGTCGACTGCCGCATGCCGGCGGGGCAGACCGAGGAGGACGTGCGCCCCGAGATCGACGCCGCCCTGGCCGGCGTCGAGGGCGACTGGAGCCTCGAGTGGTACGACATCGTGCGCGGCAACGCCTCGGCCGCCGACTCGCCGCTCGCCGACGCCATCTCGACGGTGCTCGGCCGGCACGTGCCGAACGGGTGCGTCGCGGCGACGCACTGCGTCGGCTTCACCGACTCCAACTGGTTCCGCGTCGCCTTCCCCGACGTCGTCGCCTACGGGTTCGGCCCGTACCTCGTCGAGGACGGGCCGACCGTCTTCGACCGCTACCACAACGTCGACGAGCGCATCCACGTGAAGGACGTCGCCTTCCAGGCGCTCTTCGCCGAGGAGCTGGTGCGCGAGCTGCTCACCTAGCGATCTCGGGCGCCGGAGCGGGTGCGCGGGGGCCGGCGGAGGCGCGCGGGGCGCGGCGGCCAAGGCCGCCGCGCCCCGCGCGCGCCCGGACCCCGCCGTCTTCGGCGCGCCTACACGAGCGGCACCACCAGCTCGGTCAGCAGCTCCTCCTCGCCGACCTGGTCGGGGTCGCTCAGGTAGATCTCGCGCACCGGGCCCGCCGGCCGCCGCCCGGAGGCTCCGACCCACTCCATGAGGCGCCGCCACGACGGCTCCATGCCGTCGTACGGGCCCTGATACAGCAGCGTGGCGGCCTCGACCGCCGGGAGCTCCTCGACCGCCACCTCGTCACCGGCCACGGCCCCCGGCGCGACGGGCATGCAGACCGCGATCGGGAAGTCTCCGGCGGGCGTCTCCGGGTAGAGCACGAACGGCGGGCCGACGAACTGCGCCCCAGTCTCCCGCGCGTGGCGCATGAGTGTGTCGAAGGCGGCGCCCATCCGCTCCTTGATGGTCTCGAGCGACACGCTCGCGCGGACCACGAGCGCACGCTGTGCCGGCACCTTCTTGACCTCGACCTCCTGAGCCACCTTCGCCCCCTTTCGCTCGGCGTCCCCCCGGTCCTGGCCTCGGGTCGACGACCTCGACGTCCTGCGGCGGACACACCGCGCCCGTGGCACACCGGCCGGGCCGGCCGTCGTCGCCCGGCCGACCGCCGTCAGTCGGAGCGCCGCGCCGTCAAGCCTACAGCCGCGGCGCCCGGTCGGACCGTTGACGGCCCGTCGATCGAGCGACGCGGCGGACGGGGAAGCCGGGCGGACCGGCAAGGCGGCAGCGTCGCGGGCCGGCGGACCGGCGTGGCGGCAGCGTCGCGGGCCGGCGGGCCGGCGTGGCGGCAGCGCCGCGCTCACTGCGGGCCGGCAAAGGCGACGGCGACGACGCTCGCCGCCATCAGCGCGACCTGCACCGAGATGCCCCAGAGCGGCCCGGAACTGCCGTGCGGGAACGAGGCCCAGTGGCTCGGGAACCACTTGCGCGCGTGGTCGCCGCGCAGGGTCGCGATCAGCACGTCCCAGTCGGGGGCGCCCGAGAGCAGGCCCATGAAGGCGAGCCAGAACGGCCAGCCGAGCGCCAGCCAGCAGACGAAGAAGGCGCCGAGCGAGCCGGCGAAGTCGAGCACGCCCCAGCGGATGGGATGCCGCGAGACCGTGTAGTCGTAGTGGGGCACGAGATCCATGAGGACGTGTGAAGCGAGGACCAGCACGACGAGGAGCCACCAGGGCCCGCCGAGGAGGGCGGCGATGCCGAGACCGACGAAGACGTGCGTGACCACCCACATGGCCGCGAGTCTACGTGGTGGCCGTACGGCGGGCAAAGGAGCCGCTCCGGCGCCCGTGCCGGCGACGCCGCGCGCGGCGACGACGCGGCGCCGGGGCGCGGCGCCGCACCTGCTCCGGCAAGGGGCGCGCGGCGGCCACGGTTCACCCGGGCGCGTCGCCGGGCGGCCGCCCAGGGGTGGCGTGGGCCGTCGGCGAGTAGGGTACGATGGGCGAAGCCGACCGGAGGAGGAGCCTCATGTTCAAGACACTGCTTTGGCTGTCCGTGCTGGGCCTGATCGGAGTGGGCATCTACTTCGGCTGGAAGATGGCCAAGGACCAGGGCTGGCTCAGCGGATGCGGCGAGTGGGGCGGAGGCGGGTCCGACCCCTGGACGACGTACACGCCGCCGGCCGAGACCGAGACGACGAGCGAGGGCGGCGCGAGCGCCTGAGCAGGACGGCCGCAGCCCGTCAGGCTCGAGTCCTCGACGCGGCAGCGCCGAACGGCGAGCATGCGAGGGGACCGCGCGTAGTACGCGCGGTCCCCTCAGCCGTTCTGTCAGCCGATGACCGTCGGCACCAGCGTCGGCATATGGGCGGCGATCATCGCCGCGGTCGTCGTCGGAGCCCTGGCGGTCCTTGCGCCGGCGCCGCGCGGCCGTCGCGGAGGGCGCGAGGCGCAGGAGTGAGCGCGGCCGACGCGGATCGCGAGGGAGCGTGAGCGACTGGGGCGGCGGGCCTTTCGGGCCCGCCGCCCCAGTCTCGTTCGCGGCTCGTAACGGTTGACTCGGGAGGGGGCAGCGGCCAGCATTACGCAAACCGCGCGCACGACGCGCGGTCCCGTCGGCCGTCTGGGGGGCCGATGACCAAGGGAGCCGTCACGAGACGGGGGGAATCCCGGCGGCGGCGCGGGGGCGCGCCGCGTCGCTCTCGTTCACGTGCTCCGAGGCCGGCCAGTCCCAAAGGTGACGAGCACGGTCGTTCGCGCGCCTCACGCGTACCCTTGCGCATCCGCTGGCGTCTCGCCCCAGGCCTCGGCCCTTCTCCCCGCGGCCCGTCGCCGCCCGCCGGCATCCTCACCTCACGTCCGGCCCCGGGCCGGTCGGCGCTCGTCTCCACGAAGGGCTCGACCCAAGGAGGAACAGCATGAGGAACGGTTCCAGACCGACTCCACGCACACACCGCAGTCGCAGGGTGCCCCTGCTGCTCTTCACCTGCGCCCTCGCCGTCGCCGTCCTCGCCGCCGTGCTCGGCGCGGGGGCCGCGCTCGGCCAGGACGAGACCGCCTCGCCGGCCGCCGGCGACGGCAAGATCGAGCTCAAGATCGGCTGGACGGGGGAGATTGACAACCTCAACCCGTTCATCGGCTGGACCAACAACGTCTACCAGATCTTCGGCTGCGAGTACCTGCTGATGGTGGGCCGGAACTGGGACACCGGCCAGCCCGACGGCGAAAGCGGCGTCTGCAAGAGCTGGGAGGTCTCGGACGACCAGCTCGTCTGGACCTTCTACTTGAATGAGGGCCTTACCTGGCACGACGGCGAGCCGGTCACCGCCGAGGACGCCGTCTTCACTTACAACTACATCATCGAGAACGACATCGCCGCCTTCATCACCTTCCTCGGCGGCGTCGACCGCGCCGAGTTAGTCGACGAGTACACCTTCCAGGTGATCTGCAACGAGCCGGTGGCCAACCTGCTCATGCTGTGGTTCATCTGTCTGCCGGAGCACGTCTGGGGCGACATGACGGCCGAAGAGGCCACCGTCACCTTCCAGAACGACCCGCCCTGCATCGGCAACGGGCCGTGGCAGGTCACGGAGTGGGAGCGCAACGACTACCTGAAGATGTCGGCCTTCAGGGACTGGCACGACGGCGGGCCGACGGTCGACGAGCTCTACTACGTGCTCTACCAGAACGGCGACACGATGGTGCAGGACTTCCTCAACGGCAACCTCGATGCGATCTACCAGTTCCCGCCGGCGCAGTTCGACAAGGTCGCGAGCGCCGAGGGCGTCGAGGCGATCAAGTACACCTTCGCGAACTGGGACTACGTCGGGTTCAACTGCTACGAGGGCCCGTCCGGCGGCCACCCGGCCCTGCTCGACGTCGATTTTCGCAGGGCCCTCGAGTACGCCATCGACCGCGACAACATCGTCGCCAACGCGTACGCTGGCAACGCCATCCCGGGCTACACGTTCATGCCGCCCGACACGTGGAGCAACCCCGACTACTCCTGGGCGCCCGACGAGAGCCAGCGGCGCGACTACGACCCCGACCTGGCGAACCAGATGCTCGACGACGGCGGATACGTCGACACGGACGGGGACGGGATCCGCGAGTACGAGGGCAAGAACATAAGGCTGCGGCTCTGGGCAGTCCCGGACCTCCCCGAGTCGCAGCGCAGCGCCAAGCTCATCGCCGGATACTGGGAGTCGGTCGGCATCGACGTCAAGTTCAGCGTCCAGGACGACGGCGTCTACTTCGACAGCATCTGGGGCTACAAGGGCGACACGTTCTACCCCGATTTCGACGCGTACTACTGGGAGTGGGACGGCTACCGCGACCCGGGCCAGTCCCTCACGTGCTTCACCATCCCGCAGATCGAGGGCTGGAACGAGTTCGCCTGGGCGAACACCGAGTACTCGGAGCTCGACGAGCTGCAGTCGAGCGAGATGGACCTTGACCAGCGCGCCGAGTACATCCACCAGATGCAGGAGGTCATGTACGAGGACTGTCCGTGCATCGTGACCGCCCACCCGTACAAGCTGCAGGCGTACCGCACCGACAGATGGGACGGCTGGAGACTGACCGGCGGTCCCGACGGAGAATACGGGCAGCAGCAGGCCTTCATGACTCAGGCGTCGCCGTGGGAGTTCTTCTACGTCGCACCCAAGGCGGCCGAGGACGAGGGCAGCAACGTCGGCCTCTGGGTGGGGATCATCGTCGCGGTCGTCGTCGCGGCGATCATCGTCGTGTGGCTCGTCGTGCGTGGCCGTCGCGGTGGGCCCGCGGTGGAGGAGTGACACCGACCGGAGCGGTCTGAGACCGCGCACGAGGCGACGGGGCGGCGGGCCGCGAGGCCCGCCGCCCCGTCGCCGTCCGCGGGCGAGGAGCCGCAGCCTTGACGCCGGGTGTCCAAGCTACGAGGATGCTAGGGAACCGCGCGTCGTGCGCGCGGTCGCTTCGGCCGTCTGGGGGGCCGATGACCAGGGGAGCCGTCTCGAGGCGGGGGGATCTCGCCGGCGCCGCGGGCATCCGCCGCGTCGTCGGTCCTCGTGCGCCGCCGCCGCGGCCGGCCTCGACGACGACGGTCACCTTCGCTGCGCCATCGACCCGCGGGGCGACGGTCGCGCTCGCCGCGCCGCCTGCCCCCGGGTCGACGGTCGCCGTCGCCGCACAGCTTGCGCGCGGGGCGAGGCGCGCTCCCGCTCCCGCGCTCCGCGTGGGTCTCCGCGCATCGCGTGGCGGCTTGCCGCCGACCTGGGACCATCGCCGCGCTGCCCGTCGCCGCCCCCGCTCGTCATCGTCCCGTCGCCGCCCCCGCTCGTCGTCGTCCCGCCGCCGGCCCCGCGGGGGACCGCGGCCCGTCTCCAGAGGAGTCCCCGCCCAAGGAGGACCAGCATGAGGAGCACCGCCGGACCGACCGACAGCCGCCACCGGGGCCGCAGGATCCTCCTGCTGCTCTTCGTCTGCGCCCTCGTCGCGGCCGGCCTCGCGGCCGTCCTCGGCGCGGGCGCCGCGCTCGGCCAGGACGAGACGGCCTCGCCTGCCGCGGACGGCGGCAAGGTCGTCGTCAAGATCGGCTGGATGGGCGAGATCGACAACCTGAACCCGCTCATCGGCTGGACGAACAACGTCTACGAGATCTACGGCAACGAGTACCTGCTCATGGTCGCCCGTGACTGGGACACCTTCAAGCCGACCGACGACGGGATCGACAAGAGCTGGGAGGTCTCCGACGACGGGCTCGTTTGGACCTTCCACATGAACGAGGGCATGACCTGGCAGGACGGCGAGCCGATCACCGCCGAGGACGCGGCCTTCACCTACAACTTCATCCTCGAGCAGGACATCACGAACTTCGCCATGTTCCTGACCGGCGTCGACCACGCCGAGGTCGTCGACGAGTACACCTACCAGGTGATCTGCACGACGCCGGTGGCGAACATGCTGCAGCTGTGGATGGTGTGCCTGCCGGAGCACGTCTTCGGCGAGATGGACGCGAGGGAGGCCACCGTCAAGTTCCAGAACGACCCGCCCTGCGTCGGCAGCGGGCCGTGGCAGGTCGTCGAGTGGAAGCGCGACGACTACCTGCGCATGGAGGCCTACGACGACTTCTACCTCGGCCGCGCCAAGCCCGACGAGGTCATGTTCGTCGTCTACCAGAACGGCGACACGATGGTCCAGGACTTCCTCAGCGGCAACCTCGACGCCATCTACATGTTCCCGCCGGCGCAGTACGACAAGATCGCCGCCGCCGAGGGCGTCGACGTGCGCGAGTACAACTTCTGGAACTGGGACTACGTGGGCTTCAACTGCTACGACGGGCCGTCGGGCGGCCATCCCGCGCTGCGCGACCCGCAGTTCCGCGCCGCCCTGGAGTACGCCATCGACCGCCAGACGATCCTCGACAACGCCTACAACGGTCGCGGCGTCCCGGGCTACACCTTCCTTCCGCCCGACACCTGGAGCGACCCCGACTACGCCTGGGCGCCCGACGACACCCTGCGACGGGACTACGACCCCGACCAGGCCAACCAGATGCTCGACGCCGCCGGGTATCTCGACTCCGACGGCGACGGCATCCGCGAGTACGAGGGCAAGAACATCAAGCTGAGGCTGTGGGCCGACCAGGAGACGCCCGAGGCGGCGCGCTCCTGCAAGCTCATCGCCGGCTGGTGGGAGGACGTGGGCATCGACGTGGCCTTCAGCGTCCAGGACCAGGGCGTGTACTTCGACAGCATCTGGGGCTACAAGGGTGACACCTTCTACCCCGACTTCGACGCCTACTACTGGGAGTGGGACGGCTACTTCGACCCCGGCCAGACGCTGACGTGCTTCACGCCGGCGCAGATCGAGGGCTGGAACGAGTTCTCCTGGGACAACGCGGAGTACGGGCGCCTCGACAAGCTGCAGGCGCAGGAGATGGACGCGGACCAGCGCGCCGAGTACATCTGGGCGATGCAGCAGGTGATGTACGAGGACTGCCCGTGCTTCGTGACCGTCCACCCCTACAAGCTCCAGGCCTACCGCACCGACAAGTGGGACGGCTGGAAGCTCACCGGCAACGGCGGGCAGGACGGTCCGCAGATGGCCTTCCTGACGGCGGCGATCCCGTGGGCGTACTACGACCTGACGCCCAAGGCCGCCGAGGAGAGCGGCAACGACGCCGGCCTGTGGGCGGCGGTCATCGTCGGCATCGTCGTCGTGATCCTCGTCGTCCTCGCGGTGGTGCTGCGCAGCCGCCGCGGCGGGCGCGCGCTGGAGGAGTGAGCGCCCTCCGGCTGAGCGAGCGTGACGCGTCGCGGTGGCCGGCGGCGCCGAGCGCGAGAGTGGACTGAGGCGCGACCGCGTGTCGCCCCCGTTCGCCCAAGGGACTGTCTGTCCGTTGGGCGGTGGGCCGGCGGCCCCGCCCGCTTTCACCTGCCGGTGGTGAAAACACTTGTTCTCAGCGAGAACGTGTGTTCCAATGCCGGGAGGTACGACCGGCAGCGGTCGCCACGGGAGGCCGCCGGCCGACGACGGGCGGCCGCCGCACAAGGCCGCCGGCCGACGACGGGCGGCCGCCGCACAAGGCCGCCGGCCGAGGGCAGCCACCGGGGGAGGGCGATGAGAGAGGGTGCGGTCGTGATCACGCTGGGGACCGCCGAGGTCGACTACGACCGGCGGCGGCGCGAGATCGCCCGCGTGGTCGCGCGCCTCTGGTCCGAGCGCGGCGAGCGCGCCTGCACGATGCGCGCGGTCGCCGCCGAGCTGGGCACGTCGATGACCGTGATCACGCGCTCGTTCGCGACGCGCGCCGAGATGCTGCGCTTCACGCGGGCGCTGGTGCTGGAGGAGTGGGCGGCGTCGACCAGCGCCGCCATGGCGGCGGAGACGACGCCGGCCGGCCGTCTCCGGGCTCTGCTGCTTGCGCAGTGCCCGATCGACGAGCGCACGCTGGCCGACGGCGCCCTCTGGCTGCAGACGCTCTCCCCGCAGCACCGCGACGAGGACCTCATCGCCGGCAACCGGCGCTTCACCGACGACCTGCTCGCGATGGCCGCACCGCTGCTCGACGAGCTGGGCGTCGACCCGGAGGTGGCGTGCCTGCTGATGGTGGCCGTGTACGGCCTCAACGCCGCCGCCGTCGAAGACCCCCGGACGTGGTCGTTCGCGCGGGTCGAGCAGGAGCTCGACGAGATCCTGCGCCGCCTCGGTGTCGCGGAGCGCCGCGCCGTCGAGGGTCCCGCCGCGATGAGGGCCTCGGCGCCCGCGGCGGGGCCGAGGCCGATCGGGCAAGAGACATCCGAGGAGGGCTGACCTATGGCAGGGCAGGCGCCGCGCGAGATCGACCGCGACCGGGTGCGCACGCTGACGGAGCGCGAGGAGCGGCGCCTCGAGGAGCACACGCCGAAGTCGTTCGCGCTCTACCAGTCGGCGAGGGACAACCTGGTCGCGGGGGTGTCCTCGGGGTACCAGGCGCGGGAGCCGTACCCCATCTACTTCACCGAGGGGCACGGCTCGAAGATCCTCACCCTCGACGGCGAGGAACTCTCCGACTTCCACAACGCCTTCGGCTGCATGGTGCAGGGTCACGCGCATCCCGTGATCGTCGAGACGATCCGCGAGCAGGCGGCGAAGGGCACCCAGTTCGGCCTCGCGACACCGGACGCCGTGGTGGTGGCGCGGCGTCTGGCCGAGAACTTCAAGCTGCCCAAGTGGCGCTTCGTCAACTCGGGCTCCGAGGCGACGATGGACGCGATCCGCGTCGCCCGCGCCTTCACCGGCCGCGACACCATCGTCAAGATCTTCGGCTCGTACCACGGGCACCACGACTACGTCATGGTCTCGACGCCGATGAACTACGGTGAGATCGGGCCGCGCGACGACTACATCTCGGCGCCCTACGGCGCGGGCATCCCCCAGGCGGTCGTCGACATGACCGTCCCGGTGCCGTTCAACGACGCCGAGGCGCTCGAGCGCCGGGTGGCGGCGCTCGAGGCCGAGGGGCGGCCGCCGGCCTGCATGATCATGGAGCCGGCGATGATGAACATCGGCGTCGTGCTCCCCGAGCCGGGCTACCTCGAGGCGGTCCGCGAGATCACCCGCTGGCACGGCATGGTCCTGATCTTCGACGAGGTCAAGACCGGCATCTGCACGGCGCCGGGAGGCGGGGTGGAGCGCTTCGGCGTGGTGCCCGACATGGTCTGCCTCGCCAAGGCCCTCGGCGCCGGCCTGCCCTCCGGGGCGATCGGCGCGACCGACGAGATCATGGCCCTCGTCGAGGACTGGACCGTCTATCAGGTCGGCACCTACAACGGGAACCCCCTGAGCATGGCGGCGGCGCGCGCGAGCCTCGAACGGGTCATGACCCCCGAGGCGTACGCGCACCTCGACCACCTCAACGACCGGCTGGTCGGCGAGTGCGACGCCATCTGCGCGAAGTACGACTTCCCCGGCTACACGGTCGGCATCCGCTCCAAGGGCTGCGTCGACTTCGCCACCGGCCGCATCACCGACTACGAGTCGTTCCAGAAGTACCAGAACGGCGACCTCAGCGAGCTCGCCTGGCTCTACAACTTCAACCGAGGCGTGCTCATGGCGCCGGGGCGCGAGGAGGAGTGGACGCTGTCGGTCCAGCACACCGACGAGGACATCGACCGCTACGTCGCGGCCTTCGAGGAGCTGGTGCGCGACGTGACGCAGTGACGGCGCGCCCGACCGCAGGTGGCGACCCGAGGACCGCCTCCGACGACCGGGTCGCGACATGAGAAGAGGGCGAGGTGACGGTCGGCCGGGCCGGCGCGCCCGCGCGGCCGACCGGCGCATGAAGGAGGGAGCATGAAGGTCTGTGTCGTCGGCGGCGCCGGCAAGATGGCCGAGGCCGCGATCCGCGACCTCGTCGAGAGCGACGAGGTCGAGCGGATCGTCCTCGCCGACCTGAACGAGGCCGGGCTCGCCGCCCGGGCCGCGGCGGTGGCCTCGGCAAAGCTCGCCACCGCCGTCGTCGACGTCACCGACTCAGACGCCCTGGCCCGCGTCCTCGAGCCCGTCGACGTGGTCGTCAACTGCTCGATGGCCTACTTCAACGAGGCCGTCATGGAGGCCTGTCTGGCCGCCGGCTGCCACTACACCGACACCGGGGGGCTCTTCCACTGGGCGAAGAAGCAGCTCGCCATGAGCGAGCGCTTCGCGGCCGCCGGCCTCACCGCCATCCTCGGCTCGGGCTCGGCCCCCGGCATGGTCAACGTCATGGCGCGCTACGCCGAGCAGCGCCTCGACACCGTAGAGTGGGTCAGGATCTACGACGGCATCGTCAACTTCGCGGTCTCGCCCGCCCCCCTGGTGCCGCCCTACTCGCTGGACACGATCCTCAACGAGTTCCTCATGAGCGCCTGGCCCTTCGAGGACGGGGACTGGCAGGAGCACGGCCCCTTCGAGGGCGCCGAGGAGGTCGACTTCCCCGCGCCGGTCGGCACCCAGACCTGCTACTACACGATCCACTCCGAGCCCGCGACCATCCCCCTGGCCTTCGCCGCGAAGGGCATCCGCGAGTGCTTCTTCAAGCTCGCCCTGCCCAGGCGCTTCGAGGAGAAGCTCCGCTTCCTCTGCGACCTGGGCGCGGCGGGCACCGAGCCCATCGCCGTCGAGGGCATGAGCGAGCCCGTGGTGCCGCGCGCCCTCACCCTCGAGCTCGTCGAGCGCGCCCTCGCCGAGGCGAAGGCGGCGGCCGCCGCCGGCGAGAAGCCCGAGCTCGACGACCACAAGGTCCTCAGGG
>Ga0068714_10001139_pt1 | contig 41506 bp, 45 predicted proteins | sample MTBNYHSulfiMetaG_FD_62988 | JGI IMG/M metagenome (GOLD analysis project Ga0068714, IMG submission 62988) | Enrichment culture microbial communities from rom New York Harbor, USA that are MTBE-degrading - MTBE-NYH (New York Harbor Sulfidogenic)... | ecosystem: Environmental > Aquatic > Marine >... | reverse complement strand
CGACGATCCGGGAGGTGTGAGCCCATGCGGATAAACCCGTGCGGTAGTGCCAAGACCTTTTTGCGTTCTCGTAATATGCTGGTATAAAGGCATATTCGAAAAACAAGTGTCAAAGACCAGGATCAGTCTTCGATCGTTACAACATCACTAACGACGCGGATCTGAAGACAGCATGTCGGAAACAGGCAGCGTATCGGGAATCTATCATGGGCACAAATTTGGGCACAATCGCCCCTTTCCCCACAAAAAAAGGGTCAGCCAAAAACGGCTAACCCCTTGATTTCTATGGTGCCGGGGGCGGGAATCGAACCCGCATGGGCTTGCGCCCGGAGGATTTTGAGTCCTCTGCGTCTACCTATTTCACCACCCCGGCTTAGGTCCGTCCTCTATAGTCAACTTTGGCGATTTTGTCAACAAAATAGAGCACAAATGTGCGCTATCACTGGATTCCGGGAGGTTCTGGCGGAAGTGATTTAGCAGATAACGCATGGCAGTCAGGTTTGTTTTTGTTTGAAACTTTTTATCATTTTTGTTCTTGACGGTTACGGAATGGTTACAATCGAGTTACAGTCCACATCAGCATTTTCTTTGTGATTCCAGCCTCTGTTTATTGGCCATATGAGGCCCATCCAATCCCCAATCAATCATAAACCAGCACCGCATCAACCGCATCCTGGACAACCAATGGCTTTGCGTTCAGCATGCCGTTCAATCTATGAAACGGTAAATCCAGTCCTTTGGTTTCCAGGATGAACCCACCAGCATCCACCCCAGCTATATTTCTGAACGTCCCCTCATCATTATCACACCCTATACACGAATAGATTGTGTAAACCTTCAAATCCGGTCTCATCTTTTCCAGATAGGGCCGTATTACATTATCATCCCTGTTCACGAGCCAATCAACCCGTTTGAGGGTGTGGGTGCTACCAACAATGACAAAAACCTTTGATTTCTCATTACTATCCATCGCCTGAACTATTGTACGTGCCATCCAGTGGTCCCGTGAGGCTTCTGTATCACGTTCGGATTCAGGTAAATCAATAGCGATGGGCTTCAGGCTGGTGCCTCTCATTATCTGTATGAGCCTTCTGTATTTTGGGCAATCGATGGTCGGGAGGACTTGAATGGCATCCAATCCATTGCCGGTCGCTATGTAGTTTTGAATGGCACCTTGCTGGTCCGAATCTATCTCAAAACCGATGTGAGTGATACCTTTTGTTGGCAGTCTCGGCAGGAGTTCAGCCATGAAATCGAGGATATCATCCCTCTTGTGGGTGGTCCCGAACAGGATTACATCGTTTTCCTTGGCCTTATCCAATATGAATGGAATAGGTTCGCCCGAGGACGATGCCACCGCCGATAGAGGCATAATCAAAAGGATAAATATGAAGCGCCCGAGGTTTGTCATTGTGGACCCCATTAGGGTTTACAGTTGCCACAGGGCCGGTATCCGGCTTCGATGGCTTCCTGCCTCGTTCTGAATATGGCGCTACAGTTTTTACAGTTGTAGCCGGAACATCCCGGCTTATGGAAAACGTGGGACCGAACATTCCCGTGATAGCCGCCGGCACGAACATAGGCGGGGCTTCGCGTTGGTGCTGATGAAGATTTGTTCCCGTGCCTGAAGTCCCATGGTGGAATAGGCTTCTTATGGCTCCAGAGCCCGAGCTGGTTTTGCCGAGCCTGCTCCTCCAGCCTCAACCATTCTGAACAGAATGACCTTTTACAATATTTCCGATAGACCCACGCATAGCCATTCCTGACCATCTCCTCGTTGACAAAGGTGCTACCGACAAAGACCGAGCCAACCTTCCTTTTATATCTGTCGACATCTTCCACAACCACCCGAACCTTCTTGTGGAAAACCAATCCGGATATGAACCGCTTGGCTTTGTTGCCGAATGCTTGCGATTTCTCAGGGGTGTCGATACCGTAAAGGCGTATTCTGTGTTGGGTCCGGTTCTGGAGCACGGTGATGGTGTCGCCATCGGCAATGCCGATGACCTCCCCGACGATTTCTTCGGCATGAGCGCTGGTGGTAATCAGGATGAGGCAGAGGGCGAAGGCTAAAATGTTTCGTGTGGGCTTCATAGGTCGGTCCTGATTCAAAAGGATATGATGGATGGAATAACCTGTATCACAATCTGACTGGGATGTCATTTATTTATTGAAACAATAGTTTGATAAATATGATAAAAAAAGCATTTTCATAACATTTTTTATTGACTTTCAAAACAACAACATATAAGAATGCTCCAAGAAGAGAAGAAGAAAATAATCTAAGGTTTGCTCAAGGCTCCAACAAAGGACAAGGCGTGGGAGCGCAATAGAACTGTTTCTTCATGGGCTCCCTATCGGGTGAGATAGTGGAGCCTTTTTTATTTGGTAAGAAAGGAGATTGGTTTTGTGGATTGACAGTGGATAGGCAGGGCATAGTCAGCCAGCAGATAGACCGGCATCAGATACTCACGACGACAATAGAATAGGAGCCGATATGGGTAAAAAAATCAATCTGATGAAACGCACATTCCTATTTATCGTAATGTTATCAATGATTTTGTCTGGGATAGCATATGCTTCCACTTGCTGGTTCAGATGTGCTCATTGTGGACAAGAAATCGTTGCTGGTTGCCAATGGACCCCTTCCAGCAATGGGTATTGTACTAAATCTCCTAATGGTCAACACACATATGTTCTTGTCAAACAACAATAGCATCTCATAAATGGAGGCTAAATGGACTACATATCTGCTGACGATTTTAGAGTCAATGGTGAAAAAGCGGTTCTATATTTGTCCGTTTTCTTATTTCTTATTGCCATACTACTTTTGGTAGGCATGACCGCTGGTCTCATCTTCCTGCCTATTGTTTTTTCGATAATATTGGTAAAAATAAAACAGGGTCAGTTATTGGGTCAAAGCATCAAAGTTTCTGAAAATCAACTGCCCGAGGTATATGAAATCGCAAAGACCGCCGCAAGAAGACTCTGTATGAAGGTGCCTGATATTTTCATTACTCAAGACCCTAAAATAAACGCATATGCCATAGGTTTTTTGAGTAAAAATAGCATTGTCCTCAACTCCGCAACAGTTGAATCAATGAGCAGAGAAGAACTTCTCGCGATTATAGGCCACGAAGCTACGCACATCAAGGCTTGCCATACAAACTGGCTGGTTATCACCACCTCAACAAACAGTATTCAAATCCCTTTTTTTTCTCAGATTTTTGGATTTATTTTCTTATTCTGGTCGAGAAAGGCTGAATACACTTCAGACCGTGGGGCGCTTCTTGCTTGTCGCGAATCAAAAGCAGTCATCACTGCTTTGGCTAAAGTAGCCATCGGAAAAAGGCTATTCGAAAAACTAAATATTGGCAACCTATCCAATCAGAAAATGGACCTTGATAAAAATCAAATCGCTAAACTTTCTGAAACATTATTAGGACACCCTTTCATCATCAACCGTATCCACGATATTCAGACGTTCTATAGCTCTACAAAATATTCGCATTTAGTCAACTCCCCTCAGGCTAAAGTCCACGAAAGGCAAACAAACAAGACTTGGTTACGGGAAAGCAAGAAAAGGAGAGGTTTTACAAAAATCTGGGCATTGCTATGTAAGATGAAGGAAAGTTTTACAAGAATATTGAAAGAACAGTTGTCACATTTTTAGACTGGTTTCTGAGAAAGAAAGCGGGGGAATGAAAAACACACCAAAGAAATATAATGAAAATCTCAGGAAAACGATTGATGTAAGTCACTTATGAAGAGAGGAAAACCATCATTACCTCTTCTACCATAGCACCGGGCTCACGCTTTCCTCAATCGCCTCATTTGCTGAAATGGCACATTAGGTCGATTTTCATCTTTTTATTCAGGAGCGCACAAGGGTGCCGGGCGAAATACCGGCATCCAAATCACAACATCCCCCAATGCGATTGACTCTAAAAAGGTTTTTCATGGCAAAAGAAGATTAGGCCAAATGGCGCACCCATTTTCCTCCACCCCCGCACCAACCAAAAAATCAGTTATTGCCTCCAGATAACTCCCCACGGCATCCCATATAGCCGTCCAACAGCAACAGCCAGTTTTCCCTCCCCCTGCCTTCACGGACCATACCATTCCTTTTGATATTGACATTCTGAGAGAATAGGAATAATGTTTTTCCACGAAGAAGATAAAAAAATAGAAGGTCAGCTCATGGCTCCAGCGAAGGGTGTTGCGGGGAGCAGCAGACGGGTGTTTTAGTAAGGGCTCCCTATCAGGTGAGATAGCGGGGCTTTTTTTTGGTCATTTAGGAAGAAATATGAAACCGCCAATATTTCATGGTATTATCAGAACATTGTTTCTGTGTATGAATTTTATCTATTGTACTCAATGAGGTGAAAAATGAATTTAGAAGACATTGAAAAAACGGCAGCATCAAAAGCGATGAATAGAACATCACAAATGTTCGAAGAAGAATTTGAACTCGAGTTGGACAAAGAAGATAAAAAATCGCCAAGTATAAGAAGACAAAAAATCATCGAACGCATTAGGGAAAAAATGGAAGAAAAAGATTACATTATATATGAAAAGCAAAAAGGTATAGATGAAATACATAGAAAAGTTGTTGGGTGTTATGACGCAATCATTGAGTGTTATGACGCAATCATTGAGTGTTATGATGAAATAGATAGATTTACTGAAGAAACCATCATCAAATGGTATAAAGTTGGTGCTCGGCGTGGAGCGATTGAAATGGTTAGAGCATTGATTGATGAAGGTGTAATAAATGATACTGAATATAGAAATTTCATTGAAGGCATCAAAAAATTAGAGTGGTCATCAAGCATAAACTATACGAAGATTGATGGTAGCGAAGCAAAGATAACCCCAATAATACACAATATAAATTCTCTTTTTCTAAAAGTATTGAAGATAAAAAAATATTGAGTGAATATTCCACCGCTTACAGGGCATCTGCTCCAATCCTGTAAATAAAGACGACTAAACTTCGTTGATTCTGGGAAATACCTTTTTTTCAAGCGATTGATAAATAAACTCTGCCAAAAGGCGCACTAACACGATTGAAGGTTGGCATCACAGCAGCATTTCAAACGAAAAAGGTCGAACTGAAGTCTTTGCCTAAAGGCGAGTGATTTTCTCCCATTCCCATAAGGAGACAATAAAATATTCGTCATTGGAGGCACACAGATGGTAAAGCTTACTGTAGTAGTTGGAATGCCCGGTTCAGGGAAATCGCACTATATTGAGAAGCATAAATCCCATTACCCTGGAACCTGTACACAAGATTACATGCGAAACTCCTATAACAATTCAATTCACTTTACAGATAGCCAACATTACGATAAACTCGTTCTCAATTTGCGTAATGGCAATGACAGTATAATCGCTGACATAGAATTCTGTGACACCTGGCGCCGAGTAGAAATTGAAGAGGTTATCCGCCGTGATGTTCCTGGGGTTGAAATTGAGTGGAGATTTTTCGAGAATGACCCTGCCAAGTGTGAGGCGAATGCCGAGACGCGAGCACGGAAAAACATTGACGAGGAGAAAAAAAAGATTCGAGAATTATCACGTAAGTACATAGTTCCGCCAGGAGCTATTGTCCTTCGGATTTGGGAACCTCCAAAATAGAAGACGTTTATCGGGATAGGGATAGCCACACGCTTTTCCATTCCCCCAGCATCTAACATAAAGGTTGCCAACGTGGAAAGATGTGGAAGTACTCTGAATCAAAAAAGTATCCCCATTTTATCTTCATCACCCCAAAACCCAATAAAATCAGCGCGTGTGTGAATATCGCTCCCTATCGCGTCTCATCCCACCGTCCACCATCAACGGACAAATCGCCCTAATCGCTGTATCAACGGGCCTTCACAGGAGATACGGCGGGAGACGATTTACCATCCGTGGCAGTCTGTTATTGCTACCCACAAATGACCATAATCATTTTATATTGCGCCGCTTATGCCACACCCCCCCTCCATCCCTCCCGTTTCAATCTCCCATCACCGCTATATCGTCGCGATGTACGGAGTGGCACCTCCGTCTTGTGTAAGGATGAAACGATTTGTCAGGCGGGTCATATTGATGGTGGACTGTCCTGGTGCGGAGGGCTCAGCTGGACCATAACCGAGTTCTCAGCAAAGGATTTGGCATCCAAAATCACTCAAACACATTCAATGACATCCAAATGAAGCGAAAATGGCTGAAATGGACGCTGGAGGATTGTTTTGTGTCGGCTGGCGATGATAATCCACTATGAACCTTACGCTTTGCTGACAAAATGACAGCGAGATTTGTATACAAACGAGCAAGGTAAGTCGGGTTCTATTCAAATAAAACCATCCATAACCGTTATACAAATAGCCCATTTACAAAGTTGAGCAGGTCGAGCAGTTCTTTGGGTATAGTACTCATCGTGATACCCACCAATAACCATATAAGCCCTACCAAAGATGGAATCAGGTCGCTTGTGTGTAATGATTCTAAATCTGAACGGATGGCTCTTTCCATATTCTTGTTTTCTTCTGCCACACTTTTTTTGTGGTATTCGAAGTTATCTTTCAGATATTCTAAATAGTTGTATTGATTTTTTAGTTCTTTTCTGATTTGCTCTACATTCTCTACGATTGCTTCAATCCTTGCCTCGAGCGGATGGCTATTGATATCTGGTGCCCATGAAATGTCCCACAGCAGCCTGCTTTTGTTCATAGAAATAATCCCAGACCCTCTGGCTTCAATAACACTGGACTTCCATGTTGGGAATCGCCTCAACCAGTTGACAAAGAGATTTCGTAATGGAGGCTGTCTGAAATGAAGCCTAATGAGAAGAAGCCCCCGAATAGCAAGCAACATTCCACAAAGCTGAAGCGCATATCCAGCATAGATGATAGATTTTGCGGAGCGCCAAGCGACAAAGCCATTTAGTATGGCTGCGACAATAACAAGCACACACATTACCCCGACTTTGCCTTCAGCAAGCCAAGACCAAACACGGAGTATCCATCGCCAAAATCGTTTGAGTTTCAAATGCGTCAACCCCAATACTGAGAGATGATATTTTATGAATGTATACACACATAATCCATATGATATCTCTCGTCAACATTGTCGATTTAGTATAGTTGTTCCAGTCTGTTGGAAACCCAACGCATCTGAGACAAGGGCATAAAAATAAATATTTCTCAGAAGCCCTGTAATCATCTTTATGGCATCAATACCTCAAAACGAATACCAGTGTATCCCTCAACTCTCTCCTGCCAGTATAGAGCCTCTCAGCGCTTCTATATGCCTTCCACGCGCAGGGCAAAGCCCCTCATCTCAATGATGATGGTCGAACCTAAAAATCAGCCCCCGAGTGTGAGACGGGGTATCTATAGGATGACTGGGAGATAAACAAACGTTCTCAGATTTATACCCCCCACCCCTTTGGGAATGACCCCATCAGGGCAACACTTTCTTTATCATCTCCTCCCACGGAAGTTTCACGGCAATCTGGGGGATGGCGGCGACAATACCATTCCATAATCTTGTGAGGCGACTCTTGTCTGGCTTTGGCTTTTCTAACTCTTTACCGATTTTCTTGAGGTTGTCCTGGGCGTCCTCTTTATCGGTTTCGTTGGCATCGGCTTGTTGGATGGCTTTTGCGAGTTCTTTGTAAAGGTTCTCGGCTGGTTGGTTGGTGAACTTGTAAATGATGGATGTGCCTTTGTCTTTGGAAAATGCCGTGTCGCCGCCGCTGAAAATCTTTATGTCATCGCCCATTGTTTCCTCCAGGGTTTGGATTGAAAAAGCGAACCAGAAACTTAACTCAATGTTGAACTCCCCCTAAATATCAAATCCCGGTAGAAAAAAAGTACTTTGACATTTTGGACATTGCCAACTTCCATCGCCATAATCAGTTACCCTAATCTGTTTTCCTTCATCATCCAAACATTTTGGACAAAAAGGTCCGTCTTTCTGTTTACCCTCAGTAACAAAATAAAAAGGCTTTTCAAACTTCATTTTTGCCTTGATTTCCAGTGTATCCTTTAGTTCTTTGTTTTCCTTTCTCAGACTGAAGATTTCTTCCTGTAAATCCAACAATAATCCTTGAAGGCGAAACACTTCATCCAGTGCCTCTCTCAATCTATCCAGGTGTTCCGGAGCGACATTATCTTCTTTCAGGACTGACAGCAGCGCTCCTAAATCTTGAGAAATATTTACAACAACGCCTCTATCTTTGGCGAAGTTCGTATCCCTACCCGATTCGGCCCTTATGTTATCACCCATCGCTCATTCCTTATAGCTTTCTATCTTGATTGAAGATTTACCATCATCTTTTGCGAAGGCGATATGCCCTCTGCTTATCAAAGAGATTATATCCCCTTCAGAATAGTTTTCAATAAAATAGTTTATGATATTGATTGCTTGAGGTCGTTTTGTCATCCTTTCAATAAGTTTCAATATTTTTTCATCTGCTTTATTTGATAATAGAGCGATAACCTCCATCAACTGGTCCTTTTTCCCTTCCAATACCTCCATTCTGGTTTCATATTCAGAGACTATCTGTTTGATGGCTTGGTCAGCGACTTCTTTGTAAGCGACTGTGAACTTGACGTGGGGTTGACCGCGAGAATGAAAACTGTCCAACTTGAGTTCGAACTCTGGGTGTCTTTCATTGATTGCCTGGACAACCTTATCCATTATGACAGCATCAATAGGTGTAAAGCCATCCTCAAAATAGTAGTCGATAGTCGGGAGGGACTTATATAGTTCTTCGAACTCCCCCGGCTTGAAATCCCTATCTTTGGGGATGCGTTCTTTACCTTCAGGGTCAAGGTAGATGTAATCACATTTGATGCCGTCTATTTTCCAGTCATCACGGGCAGAGCCATACAGACGAGCGGCAGTGATGTTTGCATCAGTCAGGTTCGCGAATATCATCTTAGTTTCACAAAGGTTAGCTCCACTAAGGTCCGCACCGCTGAAACTTGCTGCTGTGAGATTTACTAACCTGAGATTGATGCCCTTGAAATCTCCTCCTTGAAGGTCTGCCTCTGTCAATGAGGGTCTAACTGTTATGTTATTCTTTCGCCATTGGTTCCAGACATCAACCCCTTGCTTCAATATTTCCAGATGCTCTCGATAAGCCATAGCGCTATTCCTTCTTCCCGTTATCATCGCCGGGAACTGAACCAGTGTTGCCTTTCACAATGGATGCGTTGGCTTGGTCTTTCGCAAAGGATGTATCGCCAGCGCTATGAATCTCTATTTTGTCGCCGGTCATTATTTTGGGCTGCTCTATCAACTTTGTCATAAACTGTGAGAGCAGTTCATTAGCCTGGTCTCGCTGACCCTCGAGATATTTGATTTTGGATTCATATTGAGATGCTATCTGCTGGTGGACCGGCTCAACGAGCTCTTTATGGTGAACCGTGAAGGTTGCGTGGGGTGTCCCTCTTTTATCAAAGGAGACAATATCAAGGTGATACTCCGGATGCTTTTCGTTGATTCCCTGTACGACCTGATTCATCAGAATCGTATCCAACGGGGTGAAGCCATTCTCAAAATAATATTCAAATGTTGGTAACGCTTTATAGAGTTCTTCAAACTCCCCCGGCCTGAAATCCCTGTCCTTGGGGGTGCGTTCTTTACCTTCCTCGTCAAAATAGATGTAATCGCATTGGATTCCGTCTATTATCCAGTTATCTCGGGCAGTGCCATATAGACAGGCACCGGTGATGTTTGCGTTAGTCAAATCCGTAAAAATCAAACGCGCTGAGCGTAGGTTTGCTTCGTAAAGATAGGCTTTTCTAAGGTAGGCTTGACTTAGGTCTGCTTTGCTTAGATTTATTTCTCTAAGGTTTGCTTTATATAGATTTGTTTTGCTGAACTTTGCTCCGCTGAAGTCTGATTGTATAAGTTCGACTCCTGGGAGATTAGCGTTACTGAGGTTTACTCCGGTGAGACGCGCGCCTTTCAAGGCTATCATATGGAGATTCACCCCAGTAAGATTTGCTCCAAAAAGATTTGCATTTATGAGTAATGCCCAGCTCAAATCTGCTTCTCTGAGGTCTGCATTGATTAGGATTGCGTTGGTAAGGATTGCATTGTTGAGGTCTGTGTATGATAAATCTATGTTGCTGAGGTCTGCTCTGCTAAGGTCTGCACCCCTTAGATTTGCTCCGTTCAGCTTTGCATTGCTGAGGTCTGCATCCCTGAGGTTTGTATCTTCAAGGAATGATGTGATGAGATTTACTCTGCTAAGGTCTGCCCAGTTGAGATTAGCGTGTTGGAGATTTGCCTCGCTGAGGTCTGCCCAGTTGAGGTCTGTGTGGCTAAGATTTGCGTTGGTTAGGATTGCGTTGCTGAGATTTGCCCTATTTAGATTTGCTTTGCTAAGATTTACGCTATCGAGATTTGTTCCTTTGAGGTTTACCTCACTCAAATCAGGCCTCACATCAGGATTATCCTCCCGCCATTGGTTCCAGACCTCGACCCCTTCTTTCACTATTTTTAGGTGTTCCGGATTTGCCATGGCGCTATTCCTTCGCCTCATCATCATCGCCGGGAACTGAGCCGGTGTTGCCCTTCACAATGTCCGCCTTAGCCCGGTCCTTTGCGTAAGCCACATCCCCTTCGGCACGGATATCGGTCTTGTCGCCGTGGTCCTGTTCTATGCGACCTATGGAGTTGGCTTGATTGATGTTGTGGATGGTATCAGCGATAATGCTTGGGCGGTTAGAGAGTGTTGAGAGAATCCATCTAAGTTCGTCCTTTTGCCCCTCCAATACCTTGATTTTGGTTTCATAAGCGCTGGTAATCTGTTGAAGGGCTTGTTCAATATATTCTCTCTGACGGACTGTGAAGGTTGCGTGAGGAGTTCCTCTTTTATCAAATGAAATCAAGTCAATCTGAAACTCAGGGTTTCTTTTATTGATTGACTGAACTTCTTCGTCCATTATTACGGCATCGATTGGGGTAAACCCTTTATCAAAATAATATTCGAACGTCGGCAGGGACCGATAAAGTTCCTCAAACTCCCCCGGCCTAAAATCCCTGTCCGTTGGGATACGGTCTTTTCTTTCCGAATCAAAATAGATGTAATCACACTTTATCCCGTCTATTTTCCAGTTGTCGCGAGCAGTACCAAACAAACAGACCCCCGTGATATTTGCGTTAGTCAAGTTTGCAGAAATCATATCGGCTTCTTGAAGGTTTGCCTTGCTGAGGTCTGCTTCCATGAGGGATGCTTCCGTAAGGTCTGCCCCTTGAAGTGTTGCCTTTTGGAGGTTTGCTCTGTTGAGGTTTGTTCCGCTGAGGAGTGAGCCGCTTAGGTCTGCCTTGAAGAGGGCTGCGTTAGAGAGGTTCGCTCCCCGGAGGTTTGCTCCGCTGAGGGATGCTTTGTTGAGGGATGCCCCGCTAAGCAACGCTCCGCTGAGGAGGGCTCCATTGAGGTATGCTTTGATGAAAGTTGCCCCGCTCAGGTTTGCCCCGCTCAGCTTTGCACCGCTGAGGGATGCGCCACTTAGGGATGCGCCACTTAGGTCTGCTATGCTAAGGTCTGATTTTCTTAGGTTTGCAATCCTGAGATTTGCTCCTTTCAGAACTGCTCCGAAGAGGTGAGTCCTGGTGAGGTCTGCTCCGGTGAGGGATGCACCGCTCAGGTCTGCGCTGCTAAGGGATGCTCCGCTCAAGTCTGCTCCGTCGAGGTTTGTGGCGTTGAGGTCTGCTTCAATAAGATTTGCGCCGCTGAAGTTTGCCCGCATCAAATCAGGTTCCACATCTGGATTATCCTCCCGCCATTTGTTCCAGACTTCTACCCCTTGCCACAATATTGATAGGTGATTCGGATTAGCCATTTCGGTTTCTCCAAATGTTATCAATCAGAGACATTATAGAAGGAAAAAATAGGCCGGGCTTATCTCAATAGGGTCTGCGCCATCTGTAATAGTCCGCTGGCAATCACACTGCCAGCAACTCCATCCAATATATTTTTGATGGTAGCCACATATTGGTTCACCTTTGGCGCGTTGGGCGATGGGCTCTGTATCTCTTTTTCAACTGCTTGAACCGTGGTTTCCAGGTCATCTCGCTTATCGGGTTCGAGACCGAGTTCATCGAGATATTTTTTCAGGTTATCGGTAAAGGATTGTATGCCCTCGATATTGATAATATTGCCTGATGCGGTTTTGTTGATGTTCGCTCGTCCTTGGTCCTTCGCAAAAACCACGTCGCCGCCGCTATGAATGTTGATTTTGTCGCCCATTGTTATATTTCCGACATTGGGGACGCTTAGCTCCGGTCGCCCTAAGATAGGTCTCTCTCTCCTGGTTATATGCTCGGAGGCTTGCTCCGATTCAGTTTTTCCCACATTGCTTTTTGAACTGGTTCGAGAACGGTGCTGTGAGACGCTTCTCAGCAGCAAACCGAGTCCTTCCTCATAGTTTTCCGGTCTTCTGAAATCGGCGTATAACTTTCCCCTAAGGAACACCGGGAGAACCACATCATCTATCAGAATAGGCAATACAACCACCCGTTTCTCGTCTATCTCTCGATTCATCGCAATATCTAACTCACGCTTTACCCATTCACTTTTTACTGATGTTTTGGATATGATGGCAGCAACAAAGTCTATCTGGTCCATTGCCTGGCTTATTTTCTCGATGAGAGAATCACCAACAAATATTTCTGCCTCATCTATCCAGACCTTCTGCCCTTCATTCAGCAAATCTCTTGCTAATCTCCGGACAAAGGCTTTATCAGCGTGGGAATGACTTAGAAAGATTGCCTGAACATCTCGGTTTATCATACGGATATCCTTTACATTCGGCAGGGACCTAATATAGCTCTTCGAACTCCCCCGGTCTGAAATCTCTGTCTTTTGGGATACGTTCTTTACCTTCCTTGTCAAAATAGATGTAATCACATTTGATGCCGTCGATTATCCAGTTATCTCGGGCGGTGCCAAACAAACAGGCTCCTGTTATGTTTGCTTCGGATAGATTTGTAGAAATCAAATCAGCTTCGCGAAGGTCTGCTCCGGTGAGGTCTGCCTCGAAGAGGTTTGCGCTGCTGAGTTTTGCATCGCTGAGGTTTGCGTCGATGAGGCCTGCCTCGCTGAGGTTTGCGTCGATGAGGTTTGCGCTGCTGAGGTCTGCACCGATGAAGGCTGCGCCGCTGAGGGTTGCCTCGAAGAGATTAGCACAGATGAGTGCTGCGCCGATTAGGGCTGCCTCGCTGAGGTCTGCACCGATGAGGGCTGCACCGATGAAGGCTGCGCCGCTGAGGTTTGCCTCGCTGAGGTTTGCGCCGCTCAGGTTTGCGCGGCTGAGGTTTGCTCTACTGAGGTCTGCTTCTCTGAGGTTTGCTCCGTTGAGGTCTGCTTCTCTGAGGTTTGCTCCGTTGAGGTCTACCCCTTCGAGATATGCCTCAGATAAATCCGGCTTCACATCTGGATTATCCTTCCGCCATTGGTTCCAGACCTCTACGCCCTGCTTCAATATTTCGAGATGCTCTGGGTTAGCCATTCTGGGTCCTCCAAATGCTGTCCGTGAGTACGTGGGGGCTGATGAAAGAGAGGGAATCATATGACATATAGCACAACCTCCTGCTAAAAGTCATTTCATATCCTGGTATCTCCCACCGAACCTACTGCCCCTAAAAATCCAATAATCCCAACGAAGGCGACCGGTCATAGCGACTTGTCGCCTTTTTTATTTCCATCGAAAGGAGGTGAGACCCATGGCCTACAGACATGAACTATCGCAACAGGAGAGCGCAATCCTGCATCGTATCGCGTGGAATGTGAACAAACCAATGACAGAAACATTGGGTGGGATTTTACGCACCATAGCCGAACAGTTCCCGCCCGACGAGGTGTGCCGAACGTGTCGGGACCGGAGCGGATGCTCCGGATGTTTCTTCAACCATGAACAATCTGACAACGAAAGGAGGTCGTGATGTTTCACGCGGGCATCAAACACATGATGAGGGTCCCTGATTACATCCAGCGGATTGCTCGTGAACTCATCAGGCAAAGGAATGCCGAAGACCGTTTGGCGTTCCTCAATGATTTAGCCAGGGGTCTCGTGGATGCCGACAAATGGAACGTCCCCGAAGACGAGGATTGGCTTCAGTTCTAAACACAGAAAGGAGACATCTATGTATCAGGTTTGCGTTATCGACTTTACCGGAGCAGAAGAACTTATTGTGGCGGACAGTTTCAACTCACTCAAAGAGGCCGTGGACGACTTCACCGCCGGCGGCTGGGAGGACGGCGAAAACGTCCGGAAGCAGGCTGTCCTAATCAAAGACGAAGATGGAAAAATCGAAGCCGTCGGAACATACGTGGCTTGCGACCGGAACAGGATGCCGGTGTTGGTGTGGGTCTATGCTCACGGCGTAATGGAGAACAGATTCTATGAACAGGAATACGCTCGATACCTTGGAAAGGAGGCGTGAATGCTGGAGAAACTGATTACGAACAGACAACTTGGTCAGTTTGTGGCGGAACACCACCCGGAGATGATTATCGAAGGCGGATATGTCTTCTGGATGATACGGGATGGACATGACCTTCTGGTCTCGTGGGACTACGGCAACGTGTTCAGTTGTAAAATGTATTTCCCAACGACATCGGAAGACTACGAGGAACTGCTGGCGATAGCCTCGAAGTGGAATAGTGTTCACACCGACTGGCGATTAGTGGAAACCTTCGCGAGGTTTCGCCTGGAACAAATAAAACGAGCCCTTGATGGCAGTCAAAGGCTCGCAGTTACTGGATAAAGACAGGAGGAGTCTGTCTCCATCCCTGACTATGAGACAGACTATCCCATCAAACCTTCAAAAGTCAACCGGAGGATAGGATTATGAGCGAACAAACAGCAGAAGAAAGACAGGTCAACAATGTGGAGGTTATGCTTCCACAGGTTCACGCAGAGACAGGCGAACTAATCGCAATATCCCGGTCATCCCCTATGGATATGCCGGTTCAAATATTCACGGAGGCGCTCAACCGGCGGGAAGCCAACAGGAGGGCGTTGCTCCAATGGATACAGACCAGCCTCGTTCAGGGTGTCGATTACGGTTCCATCCATATCGTCGGAAAGAACAAATGCCGGTATGCGAAGGAGGGGCGAACCTGGGAATGCCCGGTGAAAAGCCACTGGTCAAAGAATAGCCTCTTCAAGCCCGGCGCTGAAAAAATATTGGGAATGATGTCCCTGACCGCCCGCTATCCGAACATCCATCTTTACGAGGAAGCCGTCATCAACGGGCAGGATATCCAAGTCATTATCCTCAAGTGCGAACTTCACACACAGAATGGTATCATTGTTGGTGAGGGCACCGGTGCTCGGAGTGTTTCGCAAGACTATGGCGACATCAACAAGAGCATCAAGATGGCGAGCAAGAGCGCTATGATTGACGCCACATTGCGCGTTGCGGGCCTGAGCGAGCTCTTCACCCAGGACCTGGAGACGATGGTTGAGGAGAAACCGGAAGAGCCTTCATCCCATCCAAAGGAGGCTTCCTCGGGTCGCACCCCGGCCGGGAACAATGATAACCGCCCCGCCAACCAAAATCCCACCATTGAAAACGACAATCACCGGATTACCGCAGACCTTTACCGCCGGATTGTCAGACTCAGCAAGGAGAAGGGGATGAGCACCCAAGACATCAGGAAGTGGTGTGTCGACACCTACGGCGTTGTTCCCGACCATCTCCGGGTCAGCCAAGCCAATCACCTAATCGAGGAACTCACCCACCTGTAGCCCACCACCGCCACCACAATCAGTCCAACCTGACCGGGGAATGCTTCAGCGTTCCCCTTTTTTATGCCCAAAAATCGGAAAGGAGAGCCCTATGAACGCACAGATTATCAGTCTGGCGCAGTTGAAGGAGGACCTTCACGTCAGTTACAGCCAGATTTTTACCTATCTTCACTGCCCATTGAAATACCACTTCCATTATGTCCAAGCCATTCCGCCGGAGCGCATCGGCGTAGCCCTGCCGTTCGGCTCTGCCATTCACACGGCACTGGAGGTCTTTTATCGGACCCATATGGAAAAACGTGAAATCGCGAAAGTGAAGAAGCTGGAAGAGATGTTCGCGGACACCTTCACGAACGCGCTCCTCAGCTCCGAGGTTCCGGTCATCCACAAGGAGGGCGAAACCAAGGATGGGCTCATCGAAACTGGCAAGACGATGCTCAGGGCATTCAGCAAGAGCATAAGCCTCCAGAATATCGACGTTATCGGCGTTGAGATGCCTCTCGGCGGACGATTGTATACCGACAAAGGCCAACCCACGGACTATAACGTAATCGGCATTATAGACGCTCTCATAAAGGATAAAGAGGGCACCATCATTGCGATAGACCACAAGACTGCCTCACGCGTCAAACAGCAGGCGGATGTGGATGAAGACCTCCAGTTTTCAACATATGCCTATCTCCTGGCTTCCAATCGTATCGTGGCGAAAGCAGATGATGTCCGGTGTCGGATGGATGTTCTGCGCAAGCTGAAGAGGGCGAAGCTGGAACATTATCACACCGTCCGGACTCCCGCTCATCGTCGTCGCTTCGCTAAAATCGCCTGTCAGGTTCTCAATGCGATAGACCAGCAAGTTTTTTATCCGGTCCGTTCGTGGATGTGCTCGGATTGCGGATATCGGGATGCCTGCCAAGACTGGTAGCCCATTTCACAAATAACGCCCCATTGAGCCCTGTGCCTCCCGGCGCGGGGTTTTGTATTTCAAATACCCAACCACAAAGGAGTTTACCAATGAGAGGAAAAGCATCTTTAGGCAACGTCATCGACATGGTCAACGAAATGTCCGCCAATCACTACGACGAAATCATCCATCTATCAGACATCCAGTTCGAGAGCCTGGACAAGGCGCACATCAGCGGAAGTGATATCGAGGTATTGCCGAGCGCACAAAAGTTGCTGGCGAACAGATTGAGGATACCGCATCAGTATCTGGTCCGTTGCCCCCAAGACCTTCAGGAACAGAACCTGAACCATTGGCTCAGGGAAGAGCAGACGAAGAGGGATACGTTCTTTGCCCGGTTCGATGGCTACAAACTTCGAGCGGTGTTCACCGAGCGATATACCGCCTTCGACAACAAAGACGTTTTGGCACGGATGGCCGATTACGGATTCAGCCCAGATGCGGAGGTTCATTACAATCTGGATGACAGCCTTATGAACCTCAAAATCCCAGAATATCATCGGACGTTCACTTTCCCCGGCGATGACAAACTGGTTCCCGGCATTTCTCTTTCAAATAGCGAGATTGGCTTCGTCAGCTTCGGAGTGGAAGCCTATTTTTATCGTCTCGTGTGCTCGAACGGTCTCATTTCCCAAACCTCCGTGGCCAAACGCTTCAAGCATATCAGTGACAAGGCTATCCTTCAGTTCGGAGACGTGCTGGAGCAGGTCTCCTACGAATCCCGCCATAGCCAGAACCGTCTTCAGATATCCACGCAGACGCCGGTTCACAATCCCGATGAAACATTCACCTCGTTCAATCGTCGATTCCAGATTACCAAAAATGAAGCCGAGGTTGTGGAGATGGCGTGGGGTCAGGAGCAGGGAAACACGATGTTTCACATTATCAATGCTTATACCCGCGCTGCTCAGTTCACAGGGTTGACGGCGGAAGAGTCCTATAAACTGGAGCGTGTTGGCGGATTGATTCTGGCACTCGTAAAATAGCCCCCGCCATCTGATATTCAACCAAGCCCCTGTGTCTTCTTCGGAGGACCAGGGGCTTTTTACGTTTTGAGGAGGACGTTATGACCAAAGAGCAGGAATCGAAATACGAGGATACCGAGGTCCTGAGACAAATCATCATGGAACTGCGCGGTCGAAAGTTCCGCCTGGATTGCGGCCACTTTGCTACCATAGGACACTTTCTCGGCAACAACATTACCATCATCAATGGGGCGAAACCAAAAATCATCTGTTCGGAGTGTGGCTATTGAATACCCCACCAGCAATTTCACAGCCTCGCTCCATAGGGCGGGGCTTTACCGCCACCTCAAAAGAAAGCTACAGCCTCATCCCACACAATTTTTCATTCAGTGACTTCCAGTTGGGGATGAATTTGGCTACTTCACGGTCAAAATCCTTGGAGTGGTCTTTGTGTTTGATGTGCGCCAGTTCGTGGACGATGATGTAGTCAATCACGCTGAAGGGCAGTTTGACGGCATCAAAATTGATGATGATTTCATCGGCGGGGCTACAACTTCCCCATCGCTTATCCAGTTTCCTGAACCGGACATCCGTCGGGGTTAGACCGGTGCTCTGAATCCATATTTTTATCCGGGGTGTGATTTTGACTTCGGCTTTTTCCCGTGAAAATTGTTCCAAAGCGGTATTGATGGATTCGTTCCTGTCGGGGACATCCGGATTGACCCGAATCCTGAATTTGGAATAATTGAATGAGACCGACGCGCCTCTGATGCCGGCATCCTGAATGACCTGAACATAATAGCGCTTTCCCAGATAGAGCAACCTTGAACCGGTGCTGATTTCCCCCTGAGGGATTCTTTCCACCAGTTTCTGCTTTTCGAGTATCCATCTGCCCTTCTTGTATACGGCTTCATTAGCCCTGGATTCGTCGATTTTAGGGCTCTTGAGGATAACCCCTTCATAAAAATCAACTGTGATGTAGGCGTGCTTCAGAGAGTTTTCGATGATGTGAGTATAGTGGATTTGACGGGTTCCATACTGGACGGTCGGCACGGTTTAGTTCCTTTTTATCAGGTCCAGCAGGGAGACTGCTAATTTGTTGAGTTCCTTGGGGGTGACCTGCCCTCTGAGTTCATCCTTGATTTTGACCCGCATCGATTTGACCACCTGGGCCTTTTTTTGCCAATCGACGATGGACAGTTCGCCCTCCAACGCCCTAAAAATGCTTTCGGTGTGCTTCCGGGCATCACCGTCAATTTTGGCCCCCAATGTCTTGTATACTGCGAACTGCTTTGCCGATTTGAACCCGAGGCTATGGGCTTCCTTGTCCTTGTCGATAATCTTTTGCTGGATTTTATCGAACTCCTCGAAAAGTTGGAGTTGGGAAATCCTCATCTCTCTTCGAGCCTTGACCAATTCCTCCAATTTATCAGCCAACGGCTTGTAAAAATCGGGGTTTTTATCCAAATCCACCATTATCTTGTGCTTGAGGCGGTTGATTCGTTTCAGTTCCTTGGATTTGGGGTTCAGAGTCTTTTCGATTTCATCTCTGAACTTTTCCGCATCGATGATGGAGACAGGATTTTCGAGCAGTGAGGTAATGCCCTTAGCCCGCAGATGTTCATCGATGAGTTTCTGGAGCTTCTGACTTTCATCCCTGGATATCCGCATCGATTTATCCATATAGGCGTTGCCTGCTTCCAGTTTGATTTCCGTGTAAAGGGTGAAGTCATCCTTGTATTCGAGCGCCTCTTCATCCGGCAGAACGATGTTGAGCGACTTGTTGAACTTTTTCAACAACTCCTTGAACGCATCCCTTCTATCGACCGGCTCCAGATAATGAACAGCCCGGTCCACATATTCCTGGCGGTTCTTGATTCTATCGACCTTCAAACCCTGGAAGAATGCCACCAGTCGGTTGTGCCTGAGCCTTAGCCGAGCCACTTCTTCGCTGATATTTACCATCACATCATGGGGGTCCAAATCACCGGCAAATATCTCCATCGCTTCGACCAGATGATTGGCAATGCCACAATAATCGATAATCAGCCCGGCGGGTTTGGTCCCTCTTGTGCGGTTTACGCGTGCGATAGCTTGAAGCAGATTGTGAGCCTTCAAAGGCTTGTCCAGATACATCGCCATAGCGATAGGCACATCATAGCCGGTCAGCAACATATCGGAAACTATCATCAGCGCATCGTTGTTGAACTGCCTCTTCCCTGCCTTGCTCACTTCATTTTCATTCCCAAAGGGCAGTTTGAAATCTTCGATGACTGCCTTCACTTCATTTTCCGGGGTGGCGATTTTGAAGTATTCCGGGGGGTCTTTTTTCGGAAAGAAACTCATCACCACCCGTGTTGAGAAACCGTGCTTACCCGCTTCCTTCAATTCATCGAACGCTTTTTTGTAGGCGATTGCCGAGGGTCGATTGTAGCACACCACCATCCCTTTGTAGCCGTCCGGGTAAATCTTGCGCTTGTAATGGTCGATGATGTGTTCTGCGATTCGTTTGATGCGTTGTTTGCCGGTCATATAGACTTTCAGGCTGGTGGCGACCTGTTTCAATCTGGCTTGCTTTTCTTCACTCTCATTGTCAAAAAAATAGTTGAACTGTTTGTTCAGCAGTTCCTTTTCAATATAGAGGTCGGGTATGCCGTCCTCATAAAGGATGGGGAGGGTAGCGCCGTCATCAACCGACTGTTTGATGTTGTAGGTGTCAATGTATGAGCCACCATAGAATTTGCCCAGCGTGGACTTTTCTTCCGTATCAATGGGTGTGCCGGTAAAGGCAATGAACTTGGCGTTTTTGAGCGCCTTCCGCATAAAGCCCGCCAAAAATCCATACTGGGTCCGGTGGGCTTCATCCACCATCACAAACAGGTTCTCTTTTTCGGAGACCACCTCGATATCCTCATTGGAAACCTTGATGATGTTCCCGTTTTCATCGGTCTCCTGAAACTTCTGGATGGTGGTCATTATGGTTTTTCCGTAATCATTTCGTAACTGTTGTTTGAGGTGCTTGACCGAGTTGGCTTGGATGGGATTGGGGAAGCCACAACGGATAAAGGTTCTGGATATCTGGTCGTCCAAATCGGTGCGGTCGGTCAGGATGATGATAGTGGGATTTTTGAAGCCACTTTCTTCCCGCCGGAGTTTGGTCGCCAGATACACCATCGTAATCGATTTGCCACTGCCCTGGGTGTGCCAGACCACGCCGCCCTGATTCTCATGCTGGAGTTTAGCGATGGTTTTGTTGGTGGCGCGAATCTGCTGGTATCGAGGAAGGATTTTTATCTTGGAGCCTTCCGCCATATGGTAAATGATGAAATTGCGAATCAGGTCCAAAAACCGTCTTTTCTCAAACAGGCTATATAACAGGATATCTTGAGCCGTGGGCGTGCTGCCTGTCAGCGCTTCGATGGGTTGGATGTCATCAGCCCGATAGACCTGGTAATGGTTCTCTTTGGCACCGATAGCCCCATATCGCCCCCCGACTTTGTAAATGCCCACGCACACCTGGTTATATCGGAACAGTTTTTCATTGTTGGTCTGGTAATATCGCAGGTCGGAAATGGCATCGGATTCAGCGTTGACGGCTTTGGGTGATTTACATTCAATCACAGCCAGAGGCATACCGTTGATGAACACCACGAGGTCGGGGATGGAATTTTTCTCTTTGCCCTTGAACTTCATCTGGTTGACAACCAAAAAATCGTTGTTGTCGATGTTGTCAAAATCGATGAAGGACACCCCTTTGTAGGTCTCTTTGCCGTCTATGATTTGCTTTGGGGTATATGCCTGGCAGGAAAGAAGTTGGTGGATATGTTCATTAGCCTCCATCAATGAACTGGCGACAAATGCGGTGATTTCTTTGAAGGCATTGTTGACGTTGTTTTCGTTCAGCCAAGGGTTGAGACGTTTGATGGCGTCTTTCAGGCGAGTTTCCAGGATGACATCATTGATGGATGCGCGTTCGTCATTGATTGAACCATCAAAGTAAGCATAGCCAAGTCTCTGGAACAACTGGATGGCTGGCAATTCAGATTGAATAAACTCTGGAGTGTGGTTCATCATCGTGTTCACCCCGGCTGGTGGAGATTAGAGTTTTACGCGTCGCTCCCCGGTCAAAAGTTGCTCCATAAGACCCTTTTTGAGGGTTTCATAACTGGACTTTTTGGATTGGAGGATTTCGAGTTTATCGTCTACGGTAGAGAGGATGGAGGCTATTTGTTTCTGTTCAAGGAAGGAAGCCATTGGGACAAATATATTTGAAAAAGTTTTCTTATTCAATATCGGCACAGCATGTGTAGATGACATTTGCTTTATTTTGGAACTGATACTCAATAAAATATAATAATAAAAATCAAAATAATATTTTTCCAATTTACAAACTATAGCATTGATTTGTTGGTTGGAACTCATTTCCTGAGAGGCTATACCAATTTTACCAATCGTTGAACCGATACAAGTTATTAGAAGACTGTTTTTTGGTAGTTTTCTCGTTTGTTCAAAACCTGATAGGGAAAGTCTTTTTATCGTTTCTTTTATGTATTTGGAACTCCCAAGGTCAGCAGGTGATGCCCACAATCTCACACCATTATCATAAAATTTTTTATTTGATGTCTTTGGAGTATTGCCAGTTATTACCTTTCCGATGTCTCTAACCTGAACAACATCCCAACTCGCCGGTATCCTCCCAATCTTCGTATCCTTGAACTCCGTATGCCCAATCCCTTCCGTAAGAAGTTTCTCCATCAAACCCTTTTTCAACTCTTCGGTCTGTTGGATTTGGCTTTCGATGGATGAAATTTTATCATCGACGGTGGTCAGGATTTCGGCTATTTTTTGTTGTTCGGGGAGGGGTGGTAGGGGTATCGGCATTATTTTCAAAGTGCTCGTTTGTAGGACTTCTTGACCTGTTGAACCACCAATTCCTCTATCAAAATAATTTTTAGCTCTGTATGATTGAAAATATTGATTTAGAAAATCTGGCTGGATGGTATCTTTATTCACCCTTATCAAACCGAGAGCCCGCGTGTATATATACCTAATACCATTCTGTTTTCGAAACATATTAGATTTTCCAATAGACCCTCTTCCAACAATCGCAACCAGGATGTCCTTGTCTATTAGTTCTGATTTTTCACATGCTTGAAAAGTTTCAGAAGATATTTTATCAGCTTTTGAATATTCTACTTTATGGTCGTAAAGGTCCTTCGTTTTTAGAGCTCGGAAAGAAATAGAAGGGACACCTATTTTGTAATTAGGATTAGGTCCTTGTGTAATTTTTTTTATTAGTTGTCCATCTCCTAATTGTTTTACCTTCCACTCCTCAGGAATCCACCCCAACTTCGTCTTTTTGTATCCTTCTCGCTTTTCCATTTTACAACCCTAACTCCTTCAAATACCCAGCCAGCCTCTCATCTATCGCCTTTTCCTGAGCCTCTATTTCCTTTATGGCTTCGAGTGTAGCCACCAAATCCACCCGTTCCTCTTCCTCGCTGGTATCGATGTATCGGGCGATGTTCAGGTTGTAATCGTTCTCCTTTATCTCCTTCATGTCCACGATGCGCATAAATTTATCGACGTCTTCCCCCTGGTCGTAGGCATCGACTATTTTATTGACGTGTTCCTCTTCAAGCCGGTTCTGGTTTTTGCCCTCTTTGTAATCCTGGCTGGCATCGATGAAAATGACCTTTTTCTGAAGGTGGCGGGGTTTGGATTTGTTGACTATCAGAATGGATGCCGGAATACCGGTGTTGTAAAACAATTTGGAGGGCAGGCCTACCACGGCTTCCAGTATGTCGTCCTTCAAGATGCCCTTCCTGATTTTGCCCTCTGAACCGCCCCGGAACAACACCCCGTGTGGTAGCACGATGCCCAGTTTACCGTCCTGTTTCAAAACGCTTATCATATGCTGAAGGAAAGCGAGGTCCGCATATCCGCGCGGGGGAATCCCATATTGAAGGCGACCGTAGGGGTCTGACACCGCATTGTTGTAATTGGGTGCCATCTCTTTGCCTTTTTCATTGACCTTCACATCCACCTCGACCGGGTCCCACCATTTATTTTGCGAAAAAGGTGGATTGGCGATGACCCGGTCAAACAGCATCAGTTCATCATTTTCGATGTGCTGAGGTTTCGATAAAGTATCTCCCTTTTTGATATCGGCGTCCGAATAGTTGTGGAGAATCATATTGATTTTGCAGATAGCCCAAGTGCCAAGATTCTTTTCCTGACCGTAGAGGCTGGCATCCAGCAGTTCACCCACTTTACCGCCCTGTTCTGCGATATACCGGGCGCTTTCAACCAGCATACCCCCCGAGCCACACGTAGGGTCATAGACTTTGTTTTTGGGCTGGGGCTTTATCAATCGGACAATGAGTTTGACCACGCCCTTTGGGGTGTAAAATTCCCCGCCCTTTTTGCCGGCATCATCGGCAAACATTTTTATCAGATATTCATAGGCATCGCCCAGCATATCCGGGTTGTAAAGGTCTTTATTTTTGAGCGAATATTTGTTGAAGTGAATCAACAGGCGTTGGAGCACCGCATCGCTTAGGACCTCTTTGTTCCCGAAATGAACGGCGGTCATCACCCCTTCCAACGAGGGGTTCTCTTCTTCTATGGATGCCAGCGCTTCATCAATGGCTTCACCGATGTTCTCGGTCTTCTCGATGATAAATTTCCAGCGGGCATTATCCGGCAGGAAAAATTTATGGTAATCCGGGTCGGCTTCAGCGTCCTCAGCATCCCATCCGTCCTCTTTCACAAGTTTTTCAACTTCCTCTTCGAAGACGTCATTAGCCCGCTTCAAGAACAACAAACCAAAGATATAATTTTTGAAATCACTGCTATCGATGCTTCCACGAAGGATGTCGGCTGAACCCCATAGCCAACTTTCAAGAGAGGGTAGGTCCAGTGTCATTCAGGTGCTCCAATTCAAAGGGTCATTATCGGCATACGCAATAGTGAGGCAAAGCCATCTACAGAGGGATAGCCTACACCCATATTCACCACAGTTTCAAGCCCCGAATAACTTTTTTGATATGAATTTTGTTATTTTTTCATCCCGCCTTTCGCAATCCAGATTTCAGCCCCGAATAATCTAACCTCCGTATGAATAGTGGACCACTTTTCTCAGTGCTTCAGCATTGGCACACAGGGGGAAGCAGGTCCACAAATAAATCCAAGGAGGAAAAGAATGAAAAAAACATACAGTATCGGTGACGTATGCCGGATGACCGGTCTCACCGAAAAGCAGTTGCGCTATTGGGAAAAGAAAGGGTTCATTCCAGAACCAGCAAGGATTGTATGCGGTAAACGCGCCTATCGTCGCTATGACGAAGACCTGGTGGAACTCATCATCAAAATGAAGGAACTCATTGACGACGGCTACACGGTCTCAGCGTCCGCGAAGCATGCGCAGGCAATCCTATCCGGAGACCAGATGGGAGGTGATGATGATGCTCAATAAGAAAAACATTGAAAAGATATGCCCGATGTTGGACCGCCCCTGTCTCAAGACCGGATGCCAGATTTACAACAAGGTCCTCGACAACTGTGAGATTTCCATCCTCACATATAATCTATTTCGGTTGACCAAGCAGTTAGAGCGAGAAGGCACACCCGCCGGCGAATAAAAAAAATGCCCGGTCAGTTTTACTGGTCGGGCTAAATACATATAAGGAGAACTACACAACATGATTGAAGAAAATGAATACTATTACAACTGGTTAGAAGACGCTTTAGATTTGGATATCCACATAGGCTCAATGAACGATGAAGTGCAGACCGCAACCGATTTCCTATTCAAGGAGGTCTCGAATATTTTTGAATCCCAAAGAGCCAAGGCTCGCACAAAGGAGGCGCTGAAAATCATCCTGCTCAACCTCTGGATTGCCGACCGCCAGAATATGCCGGTGAAATATTCCAGAAATCCTAATGATTATAGCCGACCCAAGCGTTATGGGAGGCTTTTCTTCAAATACGACCGGACCGTCAACATCATCGATGCCCTGGAGGAGATGGGCTATATCAAACAGCTTTTAGGCTATTATGACCGCACCAAGAATATCGGCAGGCAGACCCGCATTTACGCCACGAACAAACTCAAGGATTTGTTCCAGGGCTACGATATCACCGAGCCGGGCTTCATATATAAAGATGAGCCAGAGGAGATTATTCAGTTCAAGGACGACAGGAAGAAGCTGAAGAACTACCCTGAATCCGACCTGACCCGTTCGATGAGAGCCAACCTCACGGAATACAACACCTTCATCAGAAGCCACGATATCCGGATTAGCCTGGATAGCCAGACCATGATTGATGCAAGGTTCCTCAATGACCTGTATTCAAGCCATCTCAAGGGAGTCATAGAACCCAGTAGCCTCAGGGTAGCCTATGTTATCTCCAGAGAGGATAGTAGTGATATCAGTGATGTCTGTATGACTACACCACCATATTCGTCTCCCATAGAGACCTGTATTCCAAGCCTATATATCCCTACCATAACTAATAAAATAAGAGAACTATCCAATCAATCCATTGTGATAGAATACAGCAATAAGGAAGCAATACGATTTCTATACCAACATATCCCTACCATAACTAATAAGATAAGAGAGATTGATGACAAAACCAAGCAACAGCAAGAATGGCAACGGAAGCGTTGTCTCAGTGATTTCGGGATTGAAGGTCTAACCCTCAGGATTAGGTACGAGAGCCTCCATCGAGTGTTCAACCGGGAATCATTTGAGCATGGTGGCCGGTTCTACGGGGCCTATCATCTCAGCATTCCGAAGCAAATCCGACCGATGATTCATATGAATGGGGAGCCCACCGTTGAACTGGATTTCTCCGCGCTTCACATACGGATGCTTTACCACCTGAAGGGCATCGACTACAGGCAGGACCCCTACGCTATCCTTTGTGAAAGTAAAGAAGAACGGAAACTGTATAAACTTGTTCAGCTTATCTCCATCAATGCGGAAGATGAAAGGCGCGCCATACAGGCTATCCGGGACGAGTTCAGGAAGAATGAAATCAGGTATCCGTTGACGGATAACGCTATTCGTATCCTGCTGAAGAGATTCAAAGAAGTACACCAACCAATAGCCGAATACCTCAGCACCGGCATCGGGTTGACCCTCCAGAATCTGGACAGCGCGATTACCGAGGATATCCTCATCGGTTTTATGCGTGAGGGCATTCCCTGCCTCCCGGTCCACGACAGTTATATTGTGCCGGCCCGATACAAAGACCGGCTTTATCATAAGATGATGGAAGCCTACGAGAAGATGATGGGGTTCGAGCCGGTGATTGACTAAAGCCAGCTCCCGTTGCCAATGACACGATTGAAAACGGCTCCTGTTTCAGCACGGGCAGGAGCCAGCCAGCCTTCCGCCTCATTTTTTTCACCCGGCGCTATCGCAACCGCCATTTTGGTGATAATGCTCTTGAATCGATGCGCTATAAAAGATATTTTATCGGTATCGAAACTATATCGAAAGCAACTCAAACGACGTGAAACGCATTCAAACGACCTGAAGCTGACTCAATGAGCGCAAAATAGGCATTCATTGTTGGTGGCGGTCAGAGACAAAAAATGAACCAGAAGCCCCTAAAAAAAATCTTTCCCTTTAGATGTCAGGGGTGCGGAAGAACGTCCAAACCATATCATTTAGAAGACTCAGAGTATGCTTCCGAAATCTCTAAATCCCGTACTCAAAAGTCGATGGAGCTTTCTCGGAAGGCAGTCGCCCTTAGTGAAGAATGTACGAGTCTTTTTGAAAAGGCTGATTTTCATGTAAAAAAGTTTAGGAAACTTATTCAGGATTACAAAGACCTTACTACACAACTTGAGGACTTGGCTAAAACGCCACTAATAAATGGGTTTCCGACATCACATGATTATCCCGACTTTTATGATATTGCTCGATTATGGGGTTTTATTGCCCTTAGAGAACGAGGTTTCTTGTATTTTGGATTTACCTGTCCAAATCCTGACTGTAAAAGAAAAACAACAATCAACAAATACGATTGGGAAGAGGTAGAGTTCGAGTTTCATAACATCATACGTGACATCACCGGTAACAGATTTTCAGGGGGGTTAGGAGATAGCAGTCGTAAAGACTTGTTTATTATACCCTTTTGCGTCCCTTTTCTCATTCAACATGATATCATTAGACCTCCTGACGGCCTAATCGAAATAAAAGATTTAGATGAAAAGTTTGCGCATGTGATAAGTCATTATGAGCTACCCGAAGGTAATCATATTTCAGATTACGGAGATTATTTCGCTGAATATCCATATTCTCCTTTGCCCTGCCCCTCTCAATATTTCATCAGTAGCAAAAATATTGAAAGCTTACTCAAAATAGAAAATGAGGAAGGCTATAAGGTATTTCCGAGACTTGTATTTGAAAGTTCTATCTATTTATTATTAGAGCACCTTAGGAGGGACCTCTATGATACTGATGGAACAACTGTAGGCTATCGTAGAGGAGTGGAAGATGTAATGATAAAGATAGTGGCTAAAAATCGCCAAGAAAAAAAGTCCCCATCATATATAAAAAAATATTATGCCAAAGATGATATCCCTCTGGAGGAATATCTTAGTTTCAACTTGGAGGAGAGGATAGATGAAGACCTCTTGGTCGAACATGCCCCTCAACTGCGCAAAGATTATATCAGGGTAAGAAACCGGATTGATTTCGAACTAATATACAAGAATGACTTGATAAAAAAATATGCTGTAACGTTTTTCAAAAAGGGAAAAAAGCCGAAACGGGACCCAAAATACGATGACCACAGAGAGTTTGTATTTGAAGAAATGGACAGACTGAAGAAAATGCCTGAAAATAAAAATATGACAAATAAGGAACTTGCGGAGCGACTTGTAAAATATGTAAAAAAAAGAGGCAAAAGCCGTGAATCATCTCCTCTCAAACCCTTTGGCGTGCCGACATATATGAGATGGATAAGTGAAAGATATCCTAAAAAGAGCAAAAGAGGTGGTCGCCCTCGCGGCAGCAAATCAAAAAAGTAGCGTTTCGACCAACGCCCCCTCGCACATTCATCTCATCAAGCATCACGCCCAGCCTTCTCAGCAATCACCCCAGCCTTACCACTTACGAGCACTTCCTACGCCCCCCTAAACCATCAGTCCCGTTCACATCGATGACACCATAAAACGCCCATAAAATGGCAGTTTTTTATCAATATTACAAATAGTTATTTACAATCAAAAAACCCTTTTCGGAAATATACGGATTAGTCTTTTTCTGTAGGTGCTATTTGCTTAGTATACCTCCGATTAGTGACAAAAAAGGGTTTTTTCAAAAAAATAATATTTACATTCATTTCAGGTATTTATATATTTCAACCATCGCGATGACGTTCTGATGAAACATCCGGCCGGATACTCAACCTCGAAAGGAGACATGAATGGACGAAATCAGGTTTTTCACCGTGAAGCAAAAGGCCGAGATTCTGAAAAGGCAAACCGAAGGCACCGTAATGCGCAATTATAACGAGGACATCTTGGAGGATGAGAATCGAGATAGGGTCGAACCCGAAAAGCAAGGTATTTGTCTTGCCTGCTCGATGGTTGACCGAAACAGGCAACCCGAAGAGGAGGAATCACCTATGGCTCTCATGTATAATTTCTATCAAGCTAAAAAGAATCTTTATGACCATGTCGGATTTACAGAAGATTGGGTTGTGTATGCCATTGAAGACTGTACACGCATGTTTTGGCAGATTTCAAATGGTTGGGTGAAATTTGCATTTACAATGGGGCAATTCAATTCTGATGGAGACTACTACTTACATGAAATCTATACCCAACATTTTTACGAAAAGTGGGTGTATCGCGGTGAACAATTGACGATGATTTTTGTTGATACGCATTCAGATGGAAACAAATTTTTTTCATTTTTTAGGAATGAGTTGGAAGTACCTTTGCCGGAATGAAATAAGTGCCCCAGCTTAAAACCGCATCGGTTCCTGTGGAGTAACGTTGTGGGTATATACTTTGGGCGGTCATAATCTTCGCTTTTTTTTACGCTCCCCCCCTCTCCCGATGAGAGAGAGAGAGGGGGGAAATCGTATCTGATGACCGTGCGAGGTACAAACATCAGCAGGTCGGGGATTTATTATCGTCCATCAGCTTTAATAAATTTTTTTATATATAGGAGTATTGAATGAAAGACGAATTGACAATCAACGAAGCGGCGGCAGAACTGGATAGTGAAAGGAGACATGAATGAAACCACCTGAACCCCCTTTTTACACCGTAGCGCAAATGGCCAAGATGCTGGGCATGAAAGAGAGCACGGTGATGCGGCATATAAGATTGGGCATTCTGAAAGGCAAGAGGATTGGTAGAACTCCGGTAATACCCGTGAAGACTTTCGAAGAACAACTTTTGGCAGAGGATGAACAGCCCTCGAAGTCGAGGAAACTCTCTGCCACAACAAGAATCAAAATGAATTACAATGCAATGCTCCGTAGCCTGAATAACCTGGACGAAAGCAGTGCCAAGGTGGTGTTGGACATCCAAAAAATCCAAAAAGAACTGCCTGAAACCCCTGGACCGGAAAAAGCATCTGCCATCCAGAAGCTGAAAGACAAATATGCGCTGTTGGCTGAAATAGAGAAGGCGAAGAACAGCAAGGATGAAAAGATTGAGAAGATGTCATCGGTCGCTTATCCAGGAGTCAAAAGGCTCATCGGCCGGAAACTTGAGGAGATTATCGCTATCCTGGAAACAGAAACAGGCAGTGGAGAGGCAGCGCGTCCCTCGGACGAAACTTCCAAACATCATCATAAAGAAGATGATGCTCGGCGGCAGCAAAAGGCAAAGAAGGGCGACATCCCAGAAGGCCAACAGCAGGCCGGGCCTCCAACGAGGGAAACCACAGCTCCGGGGGCTTCAGTTCAAGCCAGACTTTTCGGCCCCGCGGCCCCGCCCCCTCGAGGACAGCAGCACACCAAGACCAAGAGCGTAGGCGGCTCTGGGGGTCAAAAGCCACCGGAACACGATACCTCACCGGAGGATGACGACGGAACCGAGCAATAAGATATGAACCCGGGGGGCGCAAGCCCCCCATCAAGTCCCAGACGCAATGGATTCCCAATCCCACGGTCCTAAAATAAAGGAGGAATATCAGATGGATAAAAAGCGACGTAACCATAATGTAACCACCAAACGGCTCTACACCCTGAAGGAGCTCGCGACTGAAATCGGAGGCACCGTGTGGTTCTGGCGAAGTCAGATTTGGGACCGGAAGCTTCCCTATATTCAGGTCAACAGGAAAATGTTCGTCGAGAACAAGGACGTGGAGGCATTCATCGCCGACCACAAGATGATGGAATAAGGTCACCGGCATGTTGAAGTTGAAGCGGTAATCCGTTATACAAGGAGTATTCTCCATACACTATCCCTGATTTCCATACGGAGACAGGGATAGTTTTTGGAGGGTACCCAACCATCCGTAACCGTCAAGCTATCTAAGGATGGAGGTAACATGGGTACATTATACAAGCGTGGTAACATCTGGTGGATGAAGTATTATCGGAACGGGAAGCCACATTACAAAAGTTCTAAGAGCCCCAAGAAAATGGTAGCCAAGAGGCTCTTAGACTCGATTGAAGGCGAGATAGCGCAGGGGAAGGTACCCAGTGTACACTTCGACAAAACGACGTTCAGCCAGCTATCTGATGACTTCCTGAACGATTACCGCATCAACCAGAAGAAGTCGCTCAAACGGGCAACGCAGAGCGCTAACCGTTTGAATCAGTTCTTTGAAAACTATAAGGCACAACAAATAACCACACCTGTGATACAGGAATACATTTTGAAGCGGTTGGAAGATGGCGTATCAAACGCTACCATCAACAGGGAACTGTCGGCGCTCAAACGGATGTTGAACCTCGGGCTAAAGCAGACCCCGCCACTGGTTGACAGGGTGCCACACATCCCGATGCTGAAGGAAAACAACGCCCGTAAAGGGTTCTTCGAGCACAACGAGTTCATCCGACTTCGGGAGCACCTGCCACCGTATCTCCGAGGCATGGTGACTTTTGCCTACAAGACCGGCTGGCGCTTTACCGAGATTACAGGGTTGACCTGGGCTCAGGTGGATTTGGAGCAAAGGATTGTCTGGCTCGAGGTGGGCGAAACCAAAAACGACGAGGGGCGCACCGTATACTTGGACGAGGAACTTCAGGCGATTATCGAACGGCAATCGACGGAGCGTAAAAGCCGGAGCGTGATTACCCCCTACGTTTTCCCCAACAGCAGAGGGACAGGACGGATGCTCGACATCCGAGGGTCCTTTGCTAAAGCCTGTGAAAAAGCCGGTATAGGCAAACGGTTGTTTCACGATTTTCGACGGACGGCTATCCGCAATATGGTCCGCGCGGGTGTTCCCGAGCAAATCGTAATGAAAATCTCAGGTCACAAAACCCGCTCTGTCTTCGAGCGTTACAACATCGTGAACAACGAAGATTTGAAGTGGGCGACACGTAAGCAGTCAGACTACCTGTCATCACTGACGGTTACAAATACGGTTACAGTCACCCCCCTCGCCACAAAAAAAGGAGCCAGCCGCAACGGCTAACTCCCTGTTTTATCATGCCTATAACGGTGAGGGCTCATCCCCCCCACGGACATCCATTTGGTGGCTTTTGAGTCCTCTGCGTCTACCTGTTTCACCACCCCGGCGAAGACTTGTTTCTTGTAGTTAAATTCTGGGGAATTGTCAACCCATTTGAGCGCGGTCTTACGTGATTTCCAGGATTCTTACGGCCGGGACCACGCCGTCCCTCAGGATCCGGGGGCGGTCTCCGGTTACATCGACCACAGTGGAGCCGATGCCGCCCGCGAGGGGACCGGCGTCCAAGATGAGATCCACGCCCGCGGTGATCCTTGCATCCAGCTGGGCAATATCGGCGCAAGCGGGCGTCTCGGAGATATTGGCACTGGTGCCGGTGATGGGACTGCCGGCGGCTTCCACCAGCGCCCTTGCAATCGGGTGCCCGCAAAGCCGGATGCCGATCTTGCCGGAATCGGCGGTAAGCAGGGGAGAAACGCCGACAGCCGCCGCGAACACCAGGGTGACGCCGCCGGGCCAGAAGCGCGCCATGATCCGGTGGGCGTATGCCGGTACCCGCTCGACGAACCGTTCCACATCCCTCATCCGGCGAACCAACACCAGGATCGGCTTGTCCTTGGGCCGCAATTTGATCTCGAAGACTCGCCCCACTGCGGCTGAGTCGAGTGCGTTGACACCCAAGCCGTAAAGGCATCGGGTAGGGAACACCACGACCCCGCCCGATCGGATGCGGGCGCCCGCCTCAAGGATCGGCGCCCGAAAAGATGGATTGGCGGGATCTGCCGCGTCGATGCGTCTTATCTCAGACAAATTTTTTCAGTTTCTCCGCCTTTGTCGCCACATCCCGAGCCATGTCCGTCTTGAACGCCGTCAGCAGTTGCGCCACATTGGGATCCGTCAGGGCGATCATCTGGGCCGCCAGGATGCCGGCGTTTCGGGCGCCCGGTTTGCCGATGGAGACCGTGGCTACGGGGATGCCCGGCGGCATCTGAACCGTCGACAGGAGTGAATCCATGCCTTGGAGGCACGAGGAGTCGATGGGGACGCCGATGACCGGCAGGGTGGTGTGGGCCGCCAGGACTCCCGCCAAATGTGCCGCGTGCCCAGCCCCTGCAATGATGACCTGCATCCCCCTCTCCTTGGCCTGAAGGGCGAAGGCCATGGCCTTTTCGGGACTCCGGTGGGCCGATGCAACGGTCATTTCGTAGGGAATCCCGAATTTCTTCAGCATGGCCACAGCCTCATCCATCACCGCCAGATCCGAATCACTGCCCATGACGATCCCCACCCTGGGGGCAGTGTCGAAGCGCCTTAGCGCCTTCATTCCGATATCCTTTCGGAAATGGACCTCTTTCCAGGAGATCTTGCCTACAGCCTTGTAAGCCTTGGCGACGGCATCCTTGACCGTATCGCCCAATGCCGTGACCCCCAGCACCCGTCCGCCGGAGGTGGCGACAGCCCCCTTGCCATCGATGGCGGTCCCGGCGTGAAAGACGAATACATCCTTCATCCGACGAACGCCGTCCAGCCCCGAGATAGGAAGTCCTTTCTTGTAGGACCCGGGATATCCGCCCGAGGCCATAACGACGCAGACCGTCGCCCGGTCGTCGAGGTCGAGACGACATTCTTCCAGACGCCCGTCGATCACAGCCTCCATCACTGGAACGATATCGCTTTTCATCCGCATGAGGAGGGGTTGAGCCTCGGGGTCGCCGAAGCGAGCGTTGAACTCCAGGACCCGTATCCGGTCCCGCTCGATCATGAGACCTGCATATAGAACCCCTTTGTAGGGGCGGCCTTCAGCGGCCATGGCCTCGACCGTGGGAATCATGATTTCCTTCATAATCTTCCGGTGCATGAAGCGGTCGATGACCGGGGCCGGAGAATACGCCCCCATGCCGCCGGTGTTGGGTCCCTTGTCGTTGTCGTAGACCGGTTTGTGGTCCTGAGAAGAGGGCAACGGCAGGACGGTCTTGCCGTCGGTGAATGCCAGAAAAGAAGCCTCCTCGCCGGTCAGGCACTCCTCAACGACGGCCCTGGCCCCGGCGTCGCCGAAGGCCCGGTCGACCATGACGCTTTTAAGGGCTTCCAGGGCCTCCTTTTCCGTTGCGCAGACGATGACGCCCTTTCCGGCGGCCAGGCCGTCGGCCTTGATCACCACCGGCGGACCGATCTTCCTGACAAAGGACTCGGCTCTTTTGTAACTGGTGAAGGTCTCGCCTTTGGCCGTGGGAATGCCGTAGCGCATCATCAGGTTCTTGGCGAAGGATTTGCTGGCCTCCAGTTCGGCGGCTCTGCGGGAAGCGCCGAAGATCCGGAGCCCGGCCGCCTCGAACGCATCCACGATCCCCCGGGAGAGGGGATCTTCGGGTCCCACCACCGTCAGATCGATCCGCTCCGACCGGGCGAAGGAAAGGAGTTTGTCGATATCCCCCGCCTCAATGGGAACACACTCGGCCAAATCGGCAATGCCGCCGTTTCCGGGCGCGCAGTAGATCTTCCTGACCTTGGGGCTTTGGTGAATCTTCCAGACCAGGGCATGCTCTCTTCCGCCGCTGCCGATAACCAGGACTTTCATGTATACCTCCGTCGGGGGGTTCCACACGCGGCGGATCCCGGAATGTCAGCCGTCGTCGATTCAGGCTGTTTTGCGATGTTGATGGTCTTCAATACTCAGGGTGATGAGCCTGTCGAGAAGCAGGCTGAAGGAGAGCCCCGCCGCTTCGGCGGCACGGGGCAGCAGGCTGGTGGGGGTCATGCCGGGGATGGTGTTCGTTTCCAGGACGTAGAACTCGCCGTCCTTCAGGATGAAGTCCGTCCGGCTGTATCCCCTCAGAAACAGGGCCTTGTGGGCGACCTGAGCGTAATGCTGGACCTTCTGGGTCAGGGCGCCGTCGATTCGGGCCGGGCAGATCTCCTGGGTGGCACCCGCGGTGTACTTCGCCTCATAGTCGAAAAACTCGTATCCGTCACCGGGAAGAATTTCGATGGGCGGGAAGCATTCCAGCCGATCGTTTCCGATGACGCCAACGGTGATTTCGAGCCCTTGAATGAAGCTCTCCACCATCACCGATCGATCGTATTTGAATGCCTTCTCGAGGGCGACGGGAAGGACGCCCCGGCTTTTCACGATGGACATGCCGATACTGGATCCGCCGCTGACGGGCTTGACTACCAAAGGCAGGCCCAGACGATCGAGACAGGCGCCGGCATCGAGGGCGTCTTTGGTGCCCACGCAGACATAGGACGGCACCCTAAGGCCCGCCTTCTCATACAGCTGCTTGGCGGCGAGCTTGTTCATGGCCAGGGCGCTCCCCAGAACGCCGGCCCCCTGGTAAGGAATCCCGAGGAGATCGAGCATCCCCTGCACGGTACCGTCCTCACCGTATGGACCGTGAAGGATGATAAGCGCCGCGTCAATGGTGGGAGCGTCGGCCATGAGCTTCTGAAGATCCGTTTTGGGGTCGTACCGAAGAACCGTGTATTTGTCCTTGTCAAGGGCCTCATACACCTGATTTCCGCTCTTCAGTGAAACGTCGCGTTCGGAGGAAATTCCCCCCGAGAGCAATGCGATGGTCAGTTTGTTCATGAACGGGAATACCCCTCTATGATATGTTTTTTGGAGGTTTCATATTCTTCCAGCGTGATCAGATTTTTCTCGAAAAGGCTTGCGAGTTCGGTGAGTTCACGGACCCGGGAGGTGTCCGGCGCCGCCAGCTGCCGGGGGAAGACTGCGTCGTCATAGGCGATTGGGATGGCCCTGGCGCCGGGGTTTTCAACCTTCAACGAGGCGATGCCTCCCAGGAAACTGACCTCGACACTGTTGCCGTTCAGCAGGGGCAGCCGGAGCAGCTCGGAAAAATTCCGCTGTTCCTTTTTCATTCGCTTGTAAACGCGATAGCCGGAATAGGTGACCAATGCCGTGCCGCCGATGAAGATCCAGAGCATGTATTGCACCATGCCCCGGAAAAACAGCACCAAGCACCCCAGCAACGCTATGAAGACCGCATGCAGAATCAGAATCAGGTAGGCGGCGGCAACGCCTTTGAAGAGCCCGACCTGTTCCTTCTGCGAACGATTTTTTTGCTTTTTCCCACGGGTTTTCATGGATAATGTATCCTTCGGAATAAATCAATCTGGGTTGTTTTTCGGGGGGACATGCCGGGTGGTAATCTGATCCGTAACCTTCCCCAGATATTTCTGGGGCACTTCGAAAACCACGTTGGAGTTCCGCATGGCGTTCAACTTCATGATCAGAAAATTGAGCTTCTTCATGACGTGATATTTTTCCGCCGTATCCGCCATGCCGGCCAGCAGGTCCTCGGTTTTGAGGATTTCCTTTTTCAGTTCGATCTCAGGCGGAAGGCAGTCCGCGTTTTTCAAAATCTTGTGCGCCAGGCGGAGTTCTTCGGGGATATGGCCGTCGTTTTCAAAAACCAGCGGCTTGCCGGAACCCGGTAAATTATCGAAATCTCCCTTGAGTTGAGCCGCCCGGATGCGTTCCTCGATAATCTTTTCAAAGCCAGTGAGCATAATCTGTTTTCCACCGAATTTAAAGACTCAAATCGTCGGACGCGCCATGAGCGGCGGCCGTATAAATTTGATAATTATATCATCCAAAACATTTTTTTCAAGAGCCAAAAAGCCGTCCGTAAAGACCCGGACGGCTTTCCTTCCCCGCCGATTCAGTGGCGGCTCGGTCCAACAACCGAACGGATTCGCTCTCAGGAAAATCCGTGGCGCTGGGACAGCCGTTCAAACATCAGGGCCAACCCCGCGCCAAGCGAAAAAATCGACCCGATTTCAAGGTTGCCGGCCCCTTTTTCATCAAAAAAAGTGTTGAGACTCGAGGCCAGACCATCCTCGGGCTTCCAGTAACAGATCATCATGGGAAACTTGGGAAGCGGATGAAGCACCACGGAAATATCCGATTCGAACGCCTCCGCCACCTGACGCCCCCCGAAGATGTGAACCATATCGTCGAAAAGGTCGGTGTAATGATCGGCTACCTGCTTCATGGCCGCTTCACAGCGTTTCTGGAAGAGCGGGTATCGCTCCTGGCCTTCTTTGAGTTCCCGAAACGACACCCAGCGGCCCGACGGCGTAATTCCTTTCCCGTTCAGGACATAATCAAGAAACGGAATCGCCACCCAGGGATTGACGTGGATATCCGCCGACAGATTTCCCGCGGCATCCACGCTGAAATCCTTGCCGAGCACCTTCAAGGTCAGGCGCCCGTCGGAAAAACGCCCTCCCAGGCGCCCGGCCGCCGCCACAAGGTCAATCCGGGCGACCTGCTTTTTCAGATCCGCCAGATAGGCGTCCCGGTTCTGTTCGATGCTGTTTTCATGTTCAGACTTTTCTGAAAAGCGCTCGATGGTCTCTCGATCGACCTTGGGGCACTCCTCGATGCTTCTTCGCCCCATGTAAACGGCGCCGGCAAAAGCCAGACAGGTTTTCTCCATGCATTCCCTGCAATTGGATTTATCGAGCACCTGAAATATTTCCATGGCGTTTTTGGGTTTGGGCATTGAAACAACCTCCTTTCTTCCTCGGGCCGCGACCGCGACGACTGTCCGCGGCCAAACCCGTTTGCCGCCTTTCAAGCAAACACTATATTCATTTATAAATAATATCAATATAATAAAATTCACTTTGGCGCGTTTCGCCCCAAAAACAGAAGCCCGGCGACCATCATCGCCGGGCTTCTGTTTTGGCGACCCGTCAGCTGGTGATGCTGATCTTTCGCGGCGTCGCTTTTTCAACCTTCGGCAGAACCAGCCTTAAAACACCGTTCGTGAGTTGGGCTTCGATCCTGCTTTGATCAATGACCTCCGAGAGGGTGAACTGCCGATAAAACTTACCGACGGCATATTCCTTGAGGATGTCCTGCTCGTTCTCCCCCTTGCCGGATACGACTTCGGCTGAAAGGGTCAGAATGTTCTCTCTCAGGTCGACGTCCAGATTATCCGTTGAAACCCCCGGCATATCCGCCAACAGGACAATGTCCTTGTCGGTTTCGAAGATATCCACCAGCGGGCTGAAAACCAGGCCCGGCCGAGTCTGTTCCGCTGGAACGTTGACCTCCTGTTTTTCTCTCACCTGGAGTTCTCTGGTTTCGCTCATCTTATCCTCCTGTCGTTATTTGATGGAAATCTGTCGCGGTTTCGTGGCCTCGGATTTGGCGATGGTCACCGTCAGCACGCCGTTGGTCAGGCCGGCGCTGACCTTGTCCATGTCGGCCCCGTTGGGCAGGGTGACGATTCGAGAGAATTTCCCCGCCTCCCGTTCACGCCGATGATACCGAACATTGTCTCCTTCGGCCGGGATCCTGCGCTCGCCGGAGATGGTGACGCTGTTGCCGGCGGCCTGAATGTCGAGATCATCTGCCGCCATTCCGGGAAGCTCCGAACGGATGTAGAAATGATCCTGATCTTCCGTCACGTTAACGGACGGGAATACGCCGGCATGCAACCCCGGCCATCCGGACCGGAAGAACTGATCGCCGAAGAGCCGATCCATCTCACGTTGCATCCGTTCCAATTCCGCAAACGGATTTCGCCAACCCAAGCCTGGAAAATCGAACAGTCTTCTTGCAGTCATGGTGCAATCCTCCTTTGTGTTGATCCTCTTGTTCGTAATCTTCAGGTCCACGATCACGTGCCTGAGGATGGGTTAACGCTTGGTGTTTCAGGCCTTGTGTTCAATACCCTTATTTTTGTTTCTAAAATAATTATCACATAAATTTTGTCAATATAATTTTTTACTTTATTAGTACATTACTTTTTATATAGATTCATATGAGTAATAAATCAGTATCTGCGTTATCGTCATGCCGTCGTCGTAAACGCCTTCCCGCAGACATTCAAATCCTGTTGACAATCCTCAAATCGCAGGTTAAAGAGTGCCACTTCCCTGCATCAGGAAAAGCCTTTTCAACTCCATCAACAATAATTTAAATGCAAAACCGATATGGAAACGCCTAATCCCTGTATCACCTGTGGTGCCTGTTGCGCCTATTTCAGAACATCCTTTTATTGGGCGGAGTCGGATCTCGCATCGCCGAACGGTGTTCCGGCCAATTTGACTGAACGGTTGAACGCGTTCAAAATGGTCATGAAGGGAACCAACGGGCCTTCCCCACGCTGCAGCGCCCTTATGGGCATCATCGGCAAAAAGGTTCACTGCAGCATCTACGGGAAGCGGTCGTCGACCTGTCGGAACTTTGACCCCGCATGGCTGAACGGACTACCCAACGGGCGCTGCGACGAAGCTCGCCGAGCCTGGGGGCTCCCACCGCTATCTCCCGACATCCACCATTCGCCGGATCATTTTCCCCGGGCGGCCTGAGGGCTGCCGTTTCGAGATACAGGGCGTTGGCTGGCAGGGTCGGGCGGCACTTTGAGGAAACATCATTTTTTCAGAACCTGTTATTGATGTTATCTCAAAAACTGATTATATTCTAATTAATGTTGAGTTAACCGCCAAAAAGGAAAAACCGATGGCCGGATCACGAAATCGACGCGTTGTGCCGAATCAATCGACAGCCACCCGGTTCCTTTTCAAGAGCGTCTCCTTGTCTCATGGGACGAACGCCAGACGCCCTCAGGTCAAGACCGAGATCATTCGCCGCTTTGAACTTCCGAGCCATACCTATAACCCATCCTGCCGGAAGATGTCCTTACCGCGGACGGCTTTCGGCATGCGCATTCATAGCGCCGAAAAGCGTATCACCGTCGATACCGGCAATATCCATTTCAGCACCTCGGACCGTCGTCTTACATGAGCCCCGAGCTGGATTGGAATGTTTACATGATTCGGTGCACGGACGGCTCCTTATACACCGGCATCGCCACGAACGTCCAAAGACGGTTCCGGGAGCACCAAAGCGGCGGGGTGAGAGCAGCGAAATATTTTCGGGGACATCGTCCCGAAGAGATTGTCTTCTCACGGAAAGTGGGATCTAAGCGGTCGGCCTTGGCGATGGAAGCGAAAATCAAAAAAGCCTCAAGGCGGGTAAAGGAGGCTTTGATTGCCACCCCCCCGCTGATCGATCACTGGATGCCTGTCCGCCGGAAAGAATGAATCACTTTCAACGCCGATCCAGTTAAATTAGGTTGCACCGGATTCTCATTTTAGTTTATGGTTAAAGTAAAGGCAATTTGTGTTAAGCTAAATATCGAAATTGAATATGTTCACGGTGCAGCCTGGATGTGACGTGGGCACAATTGAAACCTTCCAAGATTTCAAACTAACCGTTTCCAGGGTGAGCGGCGCCCCCTTTGCAAGGACAGAGGATGTGGATGACGAAATGATCATCCCGCCGCAGATTCACGACATCATGGGTTCACCATGCTTGCGTGAGCCCCATTACCGCCCGAACCAATTTCCGCCGCCTGAATGGCTGAAAGACGCTAATTGAACAAAACCCGTCACGGATAACATTTTTTCGATCGAATTCTCATGATAAAGATCGCAGCACAGAGCCGCATTGCTATAGCAGATTTATCAGCTTGGCAGACGGCTCGAATGGAGACGAAGTGATGAAAGAATTGATTGAACGTATCGCGAAGAGCCTTGTGGATTATCCGGAACAGGTAACGGTAAAGGAAATCATTGGAAAACAAACAATTATACTGGAGCTGAAAGTCGCCAAGGAAGACATTGGAAAGGTTATCGGGAAAAGCGGACAGACCGCCAATGCGCTGAGAACCATTCTAAGTGCCGCTTCGGGAAAAGTGAACAAACACTACATTCTCGAAATCATCGGGTGACCCCACGCGGCCCCGAGATCGGCGACAGACGCGTCCCTGCCTCAGCGTCGCGCTGTCGCTCAAATTTAAGGAGAAATCTTATGAAAATCTATGTTGGAAATCTGCCGTACGATGTTACCGAAGAGGACTTGAATCAGGCGTTTCAAGCCTTTGGCCAAGTGGAATCTGTCGCCATCATCAAAGACAAAATGAGCGGCCAGTCCAAAGGGTTCGGTTTTATAGAAATGGCCACCAAAACCGAAGGCCAGGCTGCTATCGACGGACTCAACGGCAAGGAATTCAAAGGCAGAACCCTCAATGTAAACGAGGCCAGACCCCGGAGCGACAATCGCAGCGGAGGTAGGGACGATCGCGGCGGTTACGGCGGTGGTGGTGGCAGAGGCGGCGGCAGAGGCGGCTACGGCGGTGGTGGCAGAGGCGG
>Ga0068714_10001138_pt1 | contig 41526 bp, 49 predicted proteins | sample MTBNYHSulfiMetaG_FD_62988 | JGI IMG/M metagenome (GOLD analysis project Ga0068714, IMG submission 62988) | Enrichment culture microbial communities from rom New York Harbor, USA that are MTBE-degrading - MTBE-NYH (New York Harbor Sulfidogenic)... | ecosystem: Environmental > Aquatic > Marine >... | reverse complement strand
CCGTCTGCTCCGAGGTGTTCCCGCCAAGGGGGTACATGGATCCCTGGCAGCCTGCGCACCAGAACAACGGATCGAGAGGATTACCGGCTGTCGCAGCGACACAATCGGCGGCGCAGGCCGCCTGTGCGATCGTGTTGGCGAACAGGGCTGATTCGGCGCCAAGGATGAAGGCAAGTTCATCATCAGCCCAGAGTGGGTCGAACTCTGTAATCCACTCCACGGAGTAGTTCGGTCCCCCGGAATAGCTGAGCTTGCACGCGGAGTTGATCATCGAGCCGAACGATTCGGACCAGAAGAAATTTTCGTAGATATGCGCCTGGTAGAACGCGCTTTTGTCGCGGCTTCCCGGGCTGTTACGAGGGCGGCCTGTGGGTGCGTCGAAACCGGGATCAATCTCCATGCCAAGATTTGTGAAGCAGAACGGTTCGCGGGTCACGTCGACCAGCCATGCCGGTTCCCAGAAGCTGAAGACGATGCCGAACCGCACGAACTGCGGCCATGGCGCCGGGCAAATGCACACCCCTGGCTCATCGATCATCACCGGCAGGACGCATTCCCAGCAGATGTCGGTGATGGGGTTGAGGAAACGCCCCTCGCAAGTCTCCGACTGTGCCGGTGAGGCGATCATCAGCAGGACGGCGACTGTCATGAGCCAGCGCCTGATCATGGCACCACCTCATCGATGCGCAGGCGGTTTCCCTCCTGGCGCACGATGGCCGGCACCTGCCTGATGCCCAGCTTCTCGACGAGCAGCCCGTGCTGGTCGAACGACACCGGCCGCTGCCACTGTCGCCCGAGTTCCAAGGGTGCGCCGGCGACGATAATGGGCTTCACATGCCACTTCTCCTGTGTGGAGAGGACCTCGGCCCACTGGACCTGTTCTTCGTCAGTCGCGTCGAAGAAGAGGAGATGGCGTGTCAGCGAACGCCACTCCAGCGGGTTGATGGTGGTGCCGGTGGGGTGGATGATGCGGCCCTCGTGGTCGCGCAGGTCGTAGGGGACAGTGATCGAGGGATCGAACCAGCGGGTGACCGGCTCCGTTGTGCGGGGAAGGGTGATGCCGGGCGGGTGCTCGGCATATTGGCGGGTCGCCTCCCGGTGTTCCTTCTGCATCCTGGCAAGCACTTCCGGTGTGAACTGCGCCACAGCGCGCTCCTTCATCCAGGCGATCAGGTCCGGCTCGATGACAGGATGGACAGGACCAATTATGTCCACGGATGGACGGTATTCCGGCGCGCCAGGAGGAAGCGCGCCGGTGATTTCGGGCGCAGCATGGGCGGCGCTCACCGCCATAGTGAACAAGAGGGCGCAAATATCACGGGAACGCATAGGCCCTCCCGACTATCTGCCCACAACTGACCCAGCCGATGTCGCTGTAGCGGCTGTCATAGCCGTCGGGGTGCTCTGTGGCGACAAAATACCGGCAATCCGGCAGGATGCCTGTTGGCCCTGGGATGAGCTGCCTTCCGTCCTTCGCCAGTGGCTTGGTTGTGGCTATGGGCTCGCCGTTGAGGAAGAAGGTGTTTCCATCGTAGGTCACCGTGTCTCCTGGCAGGCCCACCAGCCGTTTGACGAAAAGGCTGTCGGCCGGATAGAACCGGTTAGGGCCCGGGTGGAAGGCGACCAGTTCACCCCGATCGGGAACCAAGCCGTTCTTTAACACCAGGATGAGTGGATAGTCCTTGATGGGGAGACTGCCTGTGCGGTTGGGTCCGATGGCGACGTAATGGGTGAGCACCCACAACGTCAGCATCACCATCACCAGCGGCGGCAGCACCCGTCGTGACGCCACCCTGAACTGTGCGCGCAGTGGACGGCGCCAGATAGGCACGGTGTTCCAGCTCAGATCATTGCGGATCCCGTGCTCCATCAGCGCAGCCGCCTCCGTACCTCGTCCGTCAGGTCGGGCACGTCATCCATCGGCCCGGCGATCAGGGCCTGTCGTGCCAAAATGGTGCGGCCTGACTCTGACGAGACAGCCGCTACGGCGCTCTGGATCCGTGCGGCCCTGGCCTGTGGGTCGACTTCAGTACCGCCGATTTTCTGGCGGGCCATGCCCGCGATCTCGGTCTCCATGATGGCCACTAGGTCCACCTGGGCGAAGCGAGGAGGTTGCGGCACGATCAGCCAGATGACGCCCTGCAGGGCGACAGCGCCGAGCGCTCCGAAGGCCATTGCGAAAAGCGCCTGACGTATCATCGTCTGCTGCCCCTGACCAGCTCTTCAATGGCCTGCTCCAGCGTGAGGCCCTGGGCGAGCATGCGCTCGATGGCCTCGTATTCATCGGCCTTGGTCGAGTAGAGCTTTTCCGCAAACGGGTCGACCATCAGACGGCCGATGGTCCAGCCGTTGGGTCCGTAGACCATCAGTTCCGAATACTGCCCCTGCTTGGTGTCCACGGATCTCAGCGCGCGGTTCATGAAATCGTTCATGACCAGGCGATCGCTCTTGGCCAACTGCTGGATGGACTCGGGCTTTTGCCGAAGCAGGTAGACCCAGTCGGCGTTCTGCAGCGCGGCCTTGGCGGTCTCGGATTTGTAGTAGTCGTCGATGCCTTGGGTGATGGTGACGAAGTTGCCGCCGTGCTTGCGGGCCACGCGGTAACCTTCCTCGATGAACTTGCCGGCATTGCCGCTGGACATCAGGCGCCAGGCCTCGTCGATGATGCACATCTTGCGGACGGAGCGGTCACCCAGATACATCGCCTGCGCGATCTGCATCATCAGAATGAGAACCACCACGGACTGCAGGTCCGGCTTGTTGTTGAGTTCGCCGAGCTCAAGGACGACAAAGGGGTTGTCGAACGTGATGGTCGATGGGCCCTCGAAGAAGCGGGCGTACATGCCGTCCTTGGTGTAGGGGTAGAGCTGCACGCCCAGGTCCCGGGCGCGCGGGTCAGGGTGATCGAGCAGGAACTGGGCTACCGGCGTGATGGTGGCGTCGGTGCCGTGCTGTGCCCAGGCGTTATTGAGGGCCTGCTCGATGAACGAGGCCTGGATGTCGCTCACCGGCGCCGACGGGGAGGCCATCTGCGCCACCAGGGGTTTGAGCATCGGCAGGCCTTCGTCGGCCCAGTCCTCGATGCGGGTGAAGGGATTGAGGTTTAGGTTCGAGTTAGGGCCGAATTCCAGGTACATGCCGCCGATGATGTTGGCCAGGCGCATGTAGGAACGGCCGACATCGATGATCCAGGCGCGGCCGCCCATGCCGCGGATGGCCAGGGCCATCTCCTGCACGAAGAAGCTTTTGCCGGCGCCGGAGGCTGCCGCAACGGCGACGTTGTAGTTGCCCTTGTCGTTGTCATAGGGGTCGGTGTAGAAGAGCTGGCCGCGGCGACCGACCAGCATCAGCACCGGCGAACCGCCGCCTTTCCACTCACCAATCACCGGAAGCAGGTTGGCTGCGGACCAGGTCAGCATGGTGCGCATTCTTCCCAGCTTCTCCATCTCCCTGACCATCGTCGGCGACAGCGTGAAGGGGAGTGCCGACAGCAGGGCATGGACCTGGATGAAGCGATCCAGCACCAGATCCCAGCCCTTGGACTTGAACAGACTCTTAACAGCGTTGGCCGCGGTGTCTCCCTCACCCGCGGCGGCGAACAGCACCATCTGGTGGCTGACCCTGCAGAGGGTGTGACCCTCTTCGACCTTCTTGTTGACGTAGTCCCACTCCGCCTTCTTGTCCCGCCATACCGGAACGAAGCGCCCGACCGGCGATTCCGACGCCTGGGTGGCGCGCGCCGCCTTGAGCTTGGTGACGTTCTTTGCAGCGACCTGATCGGGGATGTGGATGTTGACTGTGAAGAGGAACGGACAGGGGATGCGCAGCGAGTCCTGGAAGAAGTCTCCAACCAGCTCGCTCATACCCCACAGCGCCCAGGCTGACGGATACGTCCGTACACTGAAGGCCCGGACGTCGGTGTTGTTGAGCATCATCCCGTCCCGACCGATGAGCAGGGAGGTGTCGGGCCTGACCACCTGGTCACGTATCAGCGACAGCTCGTCCCAGCGTTGACGGTCGCGCTTTTCGTCCATCCCGGCACGTGGATTCAGAATGTCGTCAATCAGGTCTACGAATGCATCGGCGTCGAGGTGGTCACCATAGAGGCCAGCGCTGTTGAAACTGCCAAGCAGGGCCTTGCGCAACTGCATCGCCTGGCGTTCGACGTAGACCCGGCGCGAGGGGAGTGGTTTGGGCAGGATGACCGAGACGATCAGCCGGCAATCGCGTACCAGCATGGGCTGGGTGGAGAGGAGGGAGGTGTGGGCGCCTCTGGCGAGGTAGTCCACACGCCGGCGTGCCAGGGAGCGGAAGATGTTGTGGCTGCGTTGATCGTCACGGCCCGAAGAGCCGACGGCAGCGGATTTATCGTTCTCCACATCCGGCTGACGGGTCCGTGCCCACCGCGAGAGTCTTGGCATCACCGTTGGCGATGCCCACAAGGTAAACTGGAAGCTGATCCTGTCGGGCAGGCCCTGTGTGAAGATGCCGGCAAGGATCCGGGCGGCACTTTCATCGGCTCCCGTCACCGGGTGGAGTTCGTAGGTGAAGCCGAAGCTGTCGTCGTTGTGAAACAATCCCGTCTCCGCGTCGTACGACTCGAACGGCAGCAGATCGGCGAGACGGTGGGTGTCGAAGAACTCGCGGATACGGTGCTGCGACGGGGGAAGCTTGTCCTCCTGAGCTTCCTGGATCGGGTGCGCGCCGTCGTTCAGTGCGGCATACACAAGATCGCGCAAACGGATGAGTGGGTTAGCGGACATACTCGTCCACTCCTTCCAGCAGACGTTCACGCATCGCCGGCAAAACCCACTCGCCGTTGTCCACCCGCAAATAGAGGTAGTGGTTCGGGTGATAGACACTGTTGGTGTCCTCCCAATCCACCACCCAAAGACGCAGGCGCAGCGGCTCGCGGAAGATGGGATCCCCCGGCTCGACGGTCATCGGGCCTGAGAAGCCCTCCGGCGCCGGCAGCTTCGGGGAGGCTTCCGTGTTCCCGTCATCGTGTTTGATCTTCGGGCGAATGACCTCGCCACGGTTATCACGGTCGTAGATCTCCGAAGCGCTCATGCAGGTGACGCCGTCGGGTGCCCGGCAGCCGTATTCAGGTGTCAGGGAGCAGCCGGCGGTGAGTGCAAGGAGTGCAGGAATCAGTAGGTGAACGGTTGTGTATCTCATTGGCCTGTGACCTCCTGCTTTTTGGTGGCCGAAGAAACGGCCCTACCTTCACGGAGCCAGGCAAGCAGCTGGTCGGGCGGCAGATAGCCGCGGTGCACTCGTCCGTCACCGCTGATCAGCACGGGTGTGCCGGTCAGGCCATGCTCGCTGGCGAATTTGCGCACGGCCTCAAGCGCCGGTTCGCTCTTGCACCCGCGATTACGCCACATGCGATCTGGAGGGGATTTTGAAGCAGCCATGTCTGCGCTGAACCTCTCGGCAAACCCGTCCGCCATGGACCGCTCCATATTCGACTCGGGTACCGTGCCGCAGACGATGCGGTCTGCCACGTCATAGACAAATTTCTCCGACGTTTTCAGATATCCTGGCGTAGGCTCGGGCTTGTCAGGGGCGAGCAGCATGATTCGCACATCGGCCTGAAACTCGAGCCCCTTCCTGGTGATGGTTCCGTCCTTGTCCTTCTCGCTCTTGATGTCGTCGTAGAGCTTCCTGCACCATGGGCACTGCAGGCTGAACAAAACCGCCAGCTGTGGTGCCTCAGGCGGCGCGAGGTTCTCCCGCAGCGCATGCTCCAGCGGGAGGCTGTCCCAGGGGATTCGCCGCGAGGCACTCACCTCGTCAATCCGCTGCTGGGTGATGTCCTGCTGGGTCTGCACGTCATAGATATGCCCGAAGATCAGGTAGCGGCCAGAAGCGTCTCCGTAGACCACCTTGTCGCCCATCACGATCTCGAACATGCTCGGCAAACGTTGCTCCGGACGGACCTCGCTGATCCGGGTGTTCGGTAGCACGCTGCGCCATACATTGCCGTCGCTGATGGCCGTTCTGGTGCTCTCAGCGCCTACCGCTGCTGAAACCACCAGCAGAGCAGCCAGTGCTACGCCGATTCTGACAATCACTTTCTCCATGGGTATTTCTCCAGGGTTGCTGCCTTCTTCCGATCCTCTTCAGTGACCAGTGCGCGGCGTGGCCCGTCCGGGTCGTGCTCGACTATGTCGCCGAGGCTCGCGCCCTGGGTCAGGACGATATCTACAATGCGCGCAGCGTCCGCCTCGATGACCGGATAGGTCTCATCGGCCCTCTCCAAATACCACTTGGAGATCCGATCAAGGGCGTTGCCTATCCCCTGAGCGGCGCCCTGTTCGAACACCTTGTTCGGATCGACGTTCGACACCGTTCCAAGAGCGCTGGTGGTGACGGTCTGATAACTGTCGGAAACCCCTTCTCCGATGCCGCCGAACACACCGGCAAGCATGGAGCGCGCTATCAGGGCACCCTGCTTCGAGACCAGACGGCCGCGCATGCCGGCCTTGCCGTCCTCGCCCGATATGTAACCCTTGATGGCTGTCTCGAGGATGCGCCCGTCCTTCAGTACGCAGCTCAGCGTCTCGGTGCGCGCATAGACCCGCTCGCTGGAAATGTCGCCATATCCCGCCAACACCACATGGCAGGCCTTGACCCGCGAACGGAACCCGTTGGGCAGCCTGCCGTGGTCCTTCAGCTTCACCACGAACGGCACCGGATTGTTCTGGGAGGCGCCGCCCGTCGGCGCGTCGATGCCGGACAACAGGATCGCCCGACCGAACGACCCGGCAGGAATGTAGTTGTTGATGGTGCGGGAAGGGGTCTCCTCCTCGGGGGCCTCCGGCAGCGGTATCACCAGCTCGGCGATGGCCTCCTGCTGGGCCTGGCGTCCGGTTTGACCTCGTACCGAAGGGGAGGCGACAGGCGGCAGCGAACTCGACACTGCCGCGGCGCCAGGCGGAGGCGGCAAGCGGCTCCCAACAGCGGCGGTGGTAGAGGGCGGCGCCGGGAGGGGCGGCAACTGGCTGGCGCCTGCCGCGCCACTCTTTCGCGCTTCCGCTTCTTCCTTCTGTTGCGCCTTTAGCGCCGACAGCTCCTCGCGCAGCTCACGCAGATCGCCTGTCAGCTCCCTGCGGCCCTCCTTCATGCGCAACAGTTCCTCTTCGGATTTCGCGATCCATACGTCGCGCGGGTCGACCGGGGCAGGGGGGTGTATCTTGCGGGCGACCGGTTTCTCCTCGGGGCGGCGGACATCACCCTTGGGCTGGAAGGATGACCAGAGTGCCCAGCCGGCGAATCCGATAGTGACCAGGACGATGCCGGCCAAAGCGACGTACTGCCGTGTCTTGATCCGCTTGCGGTCGGGAACGATGGGGGTGTCCTGGGGCCTGCTCATCGTTCATCACCCCTTGTGACCAGGTAGATCCGGGTCCGCTCGCCGGGCGCGAGTTCATGACGCTCGACGGACACCGCCAACACACCATCCCGATAGAACTCCTGTTCTTCGAGCCGCACCTTGTTCTCGTCCACGTTTGTCAGTTCATACACTTCACCTTCCAGGCGTCCTCCGGTATAGCGGCTGACGAGGACCAGACGGGCCTCCTGCCACAGCTTGATCTCCCGCCCAATCTCCGCCTGTGTATACCCCTCCGGCACTTCGTTCAGCGCCATGTTGCTGACCAGTTCGAGCAGCGTCCCTTCATAGGGCTGCCCGGTCTCCCAGGCGGCAGCTTTCCTTCGGTCGACGACCCGCGCACTCTCTGGCCGAATCAGCGTCACCGTCTCCGAGGGCATGTCGGTCGGCGTGAGCACCAGGGTATAGACGCCGCCTTCCGCATCCTTCACGAACAGGGAGAAGGGCCGCGTGCGCCATCCCTCAGCGGGTTGGAGATACACCTGTCCCGAGTCGCTGTCCGGTTTGAGCACAACCCGGCCCTCTGCTCCCCACACCCTGTGTATCCGGCCATCCCGGATCACCAGACGGTTGGGCTCACTGCCCGAGATGCGCGCACTCACGACTGTGCCATCCCGGACCTCGAGCAACTGGGCTGCGCTGGCGCTACTCGCCCACAATAGAACCAGCAGCGCTGTCAGCCGCTTTTTCAAACGGATGCTCACTGTTAACCTCCATGAATTCGGAAACCCACAGGCGGCCGCCTGTGAATGCGTAATCGAAACGCCATGACCGGCGCACCGACGACACCTGCTGTTTGCCCACCGTGGTCACGAAATCCCCGGTAATGACAACCTGGCGCGTCGAAGCCCTGGTCTGGTATCCCACCGGATAAAAGGCGGATGTTACGTCGTCACGCTTCAGGCGTTCCGCCTGCACCGCCATCCGGGTCCGGATGGCGCCATGGGCCTCTGGCGCCACGTAGCGCAGGAAGATGTCGATGTTGGCGTCGATGCTTTTCGGCGTAACGTTCAGCACCAGGGTCGAGAGGTAGCGGGACATCTCTTCCAGGTATTCGGGTGACGTCTCAGCGCCCTTCACCCAGAACGGGCGCTCGATGGTGGGCGGGACAATGACGGTCTTTTCCGTGGTATCGGTTCCCGCGATTGTCACGGCGAGCAGGATGTTGGCGACAAGCAGCCCGAAGGCCGCCAGCCGCCATTTGGCCTCGCGCGCCTTGGCGGCGATCTTCTCGCTCTCGTAGTGCTGTCGCCTCATCCGACGAACTCCCGCACATCGGACGACGGCGTCCGCCTGAATTTGAACCAGGCGTCCGTCGGGGTGTACCAGTAGAGTGCGTGCTTGATGAGCTGCTTGCCGCCGGCGGATTTGATGCGGGCCAGGGTCCGCATCGAGAAGAAGCCAAGGATTCCGCCCAGCAGAAAGTTCATCAGGCTGGGTGAGAACGCCACCACCAGGAAGACCGGACCGAGAAAGGCGTAGGCCTCATCCGCATCCCACATCAGGTACATGGGCGGATCGTCCAGATGCTTCGGAATGATGTGGCTCTCCTCAGACATGGCAGGTCAGACGATGGCGGTAATCATGCTGTTGACGAACGCCACACCGAACGCGGAGGCGATGACGACGAACAACAGCCCGCCGATGCCGCCGACCTTGAGGCTGACTGCGGACACGGCGACTGCGCCGATGAGCGCCAGCACACCGAGCAGCCGGCCACCGGTGCCCTGAATGAGGCCTGTGAACCAGTCGTAGACGCCGGAAAACTCGGCACCGCCGGTTCCGGCCAACGCCGGTGCCGAAATCACCAGCGCCACGGCAATGACGAACAGGGTGTTGATTACGGAAGACCTTCTGCTTGCACTGCTCATTGGAACGACTCCTTGAAGTTCAGATTGGAGAAAATGTGGATTTCGGCGCGGCGGTTTTGCGCGCGGCCTTGCGGCGTCTCGTTGTCCGCCACATAGCAACATTTGCCCTTCGCCTCGATGCGGACAGAGTCGATCCCCAGGTCGCGAAGCGCCCTGGCTACGCTGTCGGCGCGCTTGCGCGCCAGGATCTGGTTGTAGCGGTCCGGGCCTATGTCATCGGTGTACCCGATCACCAGAAGTGACTTTCGCTGCAGGCGGGGCCATATCTCGCTGGCAAACCCGGCAAGCAACTGCCGCTGCTCGGGCTGGATGCGCGACACGTCGAAGGGGAATCTCAGTGTCAGAAGTGGTTCGGCGGATGCCGTCACTGCGATGTTGGAATCGGTGTTGTCTTTCGCATTCGATCTCATTGAGACGCCACCCGGACCGATGGCCATGTCCGCGGCAATGGGTTGACCGGCAGACGACGCGGTGCCGCCGCGGGTGGTCTCGCTCCCGGTGCCATCACTGGACCGCCATGGTGTTTTCGCGGTTCTCGTCGGACAGGTGTCGCAGACGACATACCGCCCCTCTGTGGCCTGTTCGATGCCAAGCCGCGACACCTTCATGAACTCACTGATGCTCGCCGGCTGCGTGGCGCAGCCCGCCAGAGCGGCTATGCAGAACAAGCTGAGCAGCGACCTTGCGCGCATAGTTCTCCCGCTGCCTTTCGGCCTCTTTCGTTGTCGCTGTGCCAGCGTTGTAGGCGCCCACGGCATCCCATGTGTAGCCGTAACGTGCGATGTTGCCCGCAAGTATCCAGGCACCCACATGCACATTCGTGCACGGCTCTCGCAGGTGGTCCTCGCCGATGCCGTACTCGGCCAGCCTCGGCAGCCACCAGGTATTGATTTGCATGACGCCGATGTCCCGACTGCCGTCAGCGTTACGGCCGACGGCCAACGGATCAAACCGGCTCTCCTGTGCGGCGATGGCGTGCAGCAATTCGACGGCGATGCCATACCGGTGTGCCGCCTTCGCGAAGCACTCATCGAGTTCTGCGCCAAGCGCTGTTGTGGACATGAGCGTGAGCCACGCCGTTGCTGTAATCGCTGCATTCAACCGTCTCGTCCGAATAAGACCGCGTCCCGAGGGGGCGGTGGATGGGTCGCCGGGCTCCATGAGTCACGGCGCGAACACAGTGCGATATGAGGAGGAGGGGCGGAAGCGGAAACTCGGACGAGTTTGAGGCGGAATTAACGTTTCGCTGGGGTGAAACGTGGCAGCAAGAGGTAGGCCAGAGGGCGAGGGGCCAGGGACGGTCCCGCGACAAAGAAAAACGCCCGGCTGTTGCCGGACGTGCACTGGAGATAGGTGTTCAACATGGCGGCGTCCGGTCGTCGTGAAATCGGACTGCACGCTTACTCAGAATCTGCCCCCTTGCAACGGCCGTCAGGCCCTCCCGTATCGACCTGGTGCTCATTGCCAACCTGGTAACCGGGGGCTTCAGGTTCGGACATGCATGGCGCGGTATTCCGCACAAAGGGACACCGCCAGACTTCCGGTGGCGGGCGACCGGCGCGTACGAATGAAAGCCGATGGCCTTCCCGGAGACCTCTGGCGCCTCGGGGAAGGCCACCGACAGCACGCGCCGCCCTTGTGCGGGCATCCCGTTCGATCGGGAGCGATGCGTCAGGCATGAGAGTTAGGAAAAGGCGCCGGTTCACGGCCGACGTGGTGTGGAGCGGCCTCAGGTCCAGAGGCTGTTATTATGAACGTCCGCGGGACCGGAGCACGAAGGCTCTGCCCCTCTTCCCGGTCCGAAGGGGCTTTGGCGCCGACTCGTGCCGGCAGGGTGCCACTGGTACCGCAGCGGCCACGGTGAAACATTGTTCCACGAAGTCTATCAGACCTAGGACAAAAGGGCACCGCAATCCATGATTGAGCGTTGGTAAGTTCAGTGCATTGCCTTGCAGGTATGTGATGTTGCTGTTTTGCTTCCTTGCATAATCGAGTACATTCTCATCCGAGTCGATACCGATGACCGATAGGCCGAGTCTGGCAAAACGGCGAGTGAAGTAGCCGGTTCCGCAGCCTACGTTCAATAATGTGGTGTTTGGGGCCGGGTTTAGCAGTCGTTGGAGCAGGCTGAATTCATGATCTGCGATCCAGATTTAACTTCGGTAGCGCTAGGTTTCGAGTTCGCGTTTCTTTTGTTCGTATTCCTCCTTGTCGATCTCGCCTCGTGCGTAGCGTTCATCCAGGATCTGTCGCGCCGTTCTTGGCGCTGGTGGTGTTGTCCCAGAGCTGGCGGATGTCCCCATAAGCCATTTCACAATGGCGATGATGCCGAGGATGATCAGGCTCCAGAACAGGATCATGAAAATAAAGCCAAAACCGAATCCAGGTTCCCAACCAGGTCCCCATGTACCGTCCATCATCGCCGTTCTCCTCGTTTAGGTGGAAAGCGTTGTCCAGGCATTGATAAGAACCATAGCAGCTTGTTCGATTTCTTCACCGGTTGTCTGTCGTCCGAGTGAGAGACGAACTGCGCCCCGCGCCCCTGCGGTCGAAATACCCATCGCGCCGAGCACGCCGCTCACCGCTTCCCCCTCTTCATGACAGGCCGAGCCATCGCTGCGGCCAGCGTGTTGGCGGTAAGCAGTAGCAGCCGGCTGGCGTTTACACCGGGGAAGGAAAGGTTGAGGGTGTTGGGCAGGTGCTTACTGGGGTGGCCGTTTAGTGCCAGTCCCGGGATGGCCTGCTGCAGGCGTGATGCAGCGTGTCACGAAGTCGCTGTATATGAGCTGTGTCTGCGGAGCTTCGCTCCATGGCAAGCTTCACATCAACGGAAGATATATTATGAACTGTGTCCGTTCAGGTGTTGAGCTTATTCTAATTCCTCCTCGATGGATATCGACGATAGCTTTGGAAATAGCCAAGCCAAGTCCGACTCCTTCGTTGCCATGACGCAGGGCGCTGTCACTGCGGTAGAATCGTTCGAATAATCTTGGGATATGTTCACTGGGTATAGGTGTTCCCGGATTCTCCACAGTGATAGTGGCAAACTGGTTGTTGTCGTGATGCAGATTTACCTTCACGCTTTGACCTGGTGGTGTGTGTTTTATGGCATTGGATAGCAGGTTGCCAATGGCACGCCTGAGCATCAGCTTATCCCCATGGACGGTTATATCGCCTTCTAGCGAAAGGGTTACATTGCTTTCCTCGGCCCATGCCTCATAGTAGTCGAAGAGTTGTTGTATCTCATCGCCGAGGTTTATGAGATCGGTTCCTGGGTTGTAGAGGCCGTTGTCTATCTTCGCAAGGAGCAGCATGTCATTAATCATTTGGGCCATGTGTTCGTATTCTTCAATGTTTGAATAGAGCACTTCGCGGTACTCCTCTACTGTCCGCGATTTGGACAGCGACACCTGGGTTTGAGTCAACATGCTGGTTACCGGGGTGCGTAACTCGTGGGCGATATCTGCTGCATAGTTTGAGAGTTTCTGGAATGACTGGTCCATGCGTTCAAGCATGTCGTTGAAGGATGCAGCAAGTTCAGTGAGCTCTCTTGGGAAGGAGTCAGGATCAAGACGCGTATTAAGTTCGTTGCCGCTTATGGTATGGATTTGAGCGATGATGCGTCTTAGTGGTGCGTGACCCTGACGAACCGCAAACCAGCCCATTAGACCGGTCATCACTATCCCGCTGGCGATCATCGCCCACAGAGTGTGGTTGAAGTTCTCGAAAAAACGCTGATGGCTGTCGATCGTCACTGCGACAGAGAAAACATAGTTTTCCCTGCCCTGTGGCGTATCAGCCTGAATGCGTCTGGTCAATATTCGGTAACTATGCTTTGGGCCATTCCACTGATGGATAGCGTCATCGCCATCGTTGCCGGCATCCGGGGGGCGTGCCAAGGATAGAACGGTTGCGCCATGGCTGGCGAAGAGGGTTTGGTCGTCCCCGTCGGTAACGTACAGAATCGCGCCATGATGGCCGATTAGGGTGTCATTGAAGCGCTGTTCCAATGAACGGGGTGTGCCGGTGCCTCCCTGCATGCTCAGGGCATCGGAAACGGCGTCTGCAATAACTTCCAGTTCGGCGGTGTCTTCAGCGATGAAGTGATGGTTGATGGAGCGTTCGATGACCAAGCCGAAACCGGAGAGAACCAAGCCTGCAGCGACACCGAACAGCAGGGTAAGTCTCTGCGTCAGGGATGCGGGACGTCGTTTCATATGTTGTCCGGCAGATCGAGCTTGTAGCCCATGCCGCGGATGGTATGGATGAGCTTGATGTCGAACCCGTCGTCGATCTTTGCCCGTACCCTGCGGATGGCGACGTCTATCACATTGGTGTCGCTGTTGAAGTTCATGTCCCATACCTGGGATGCGATATGGGAGCGCGGCAATACCTCACCCTGACGGCGCATCAGCAGTTCAAGCAGTGAAAACTCCCTGGACGTCAGCTGGATCCGGTGAGCTCCCCGTTTTGCCTTTCGCCGCATCAGATCCAGTTCAAGGTCGGCAACCTTGAGTACGGTTTCGGTTGCCGGGTTGACGCCGCGGCGCAGGAGCGAACGCACCCGGGCGAGAAGTTCGGCGAAAGCAAAAGGTTTGACGAGGTAGTCATCCGCGCCCAGTTCAAGGCCCTTGACCCGATCATTGATGCTGTCCCGTGCCGTCAGGAACAACACCGGAACGCTGTTGTCGGCCTCGCGCAGGGACTGGAGAACCCTCCAGCCGTCGATATCCGGCAGCATGACATCGAGGATGAGCAGATCGTAGGAGTCGGTCATGGCCAGATGGTGACCGTCAAGCCCGGTGCGTGCCAGATCGACGACAAAACCTGCCTCGCTGAGACCCTGTTTGACGTAGTCGCCTATCTTGGCTTCGTCTTCGACAATAAGAATTTTCATGCTCTCTGCCCTGCCTCGCGCGACCTGCGAGTCCACCTTTTAACACCATACATGAAAAATGGTCTGGTGCCTTCACGATGACCGCATGATTACAAAATTGTAATCGCGGCGTCATCTCAGGGACAGGGGCGTGACTCTATTGTGTTAGTCAACAGACGGGATTTTCCCCGGAACCGTCAAAAACCGGACTATCACAACTATTCGAAACAAGGACTGCATATGAAACGCACTACTTCCGAGGACATGCTGGTGCCAAATTTATCCCGTCGCCGTTTCATCGAGGGCGTTGCGGCCGGCGGTGTCCTGTTTGGTTTGTCGTCACTTGCCACGAACTCCTGGGCAAAGCCGGATCTCACCGCGAAGACCGGTATGGCCCCGGTATTGAGCGGAACGGATTTCGATCTCGTTGTGGCCGAGAACGTGGTGAATTACACCGGCAATCCGCGGATCGCCACGACCGTGAACGGCTCCATCCCGGCCCCGATCCTGCGCTGGCGGGAAGGGGATACGGTAACCATCCGGGTGACCAACCGCATGGCCGTGCCCACCTCTATCCACTGGCACGGCATTATCCTGCCATACCATATGGATGGGGTGCCGGGTGTGAGCTTCAAGGGCATCGCTCCCGGAGAGACCTTTACCTACCGTTTCAAGGTTCAGCAGGCAGGCACCTACTGGTATCACTCCCACAGCGGATTCCAGGAACAGACCGGGATGTACGGGGCGATCATTATCGAGCCCAGGGGCGGCGAGCGCATCCGTGCTGACCGCGACTATGTGGTGCAGTTGTCAGACTGGACCGATGAAAAGCCCGAGGATGTCTTTGCCAAGCTGAAAAAACAGGGCGATTACTACAATTTTATCGAACCGACGGTTGGCGATTTTTTCCGCGATGCGTCCGAGCAGGGATTTGATAGTGCCATCAGCAAGCGCCGCATGTGGAACCAGATGCGGATGAGCCCAACCGATCTCGCGGACATCTCGGCCTATACCTACACCTACCTGATGAACGGCTCGTCGCCGGCCGGCAACTGGACCGGACTGTTCAAACCCGGCGAACGGGTGCGTCTGCGCTTCATCAGCAGCGGCACCCAGAGTTTCTTCGACGTACGCATTCCGGGGCTCAAAATGACCGTGGTCCACGTCGACGGCCAGGATGTAGAGCCGGTGACGGTGGACGAATTTCGCTGCGGCCCCGGCGAGACCTATGACGTGCTGGTCGAGCCGAAGGAGGATGCCTATACCCTTTTCGCCCAATCCATGGATCGCACCGGCTATGCGCGCGGCACGTTGGCCAGCCGTGCCGGCCTCACCGCGCCGGTACCCGTGCTGGACAAGCCGCAGTGGTTGAGCATGGGCGACATGATGGGTGACATGGGCGGTATGGCAGGCATGGCAGGCATGGACCACAGTGGTCACAACATGCCGGGCATGGCCATGGGGTCAGGCATGGCCATGGGGTCAGGCGCTGCAGTCAAGGTACGCCACGCCAGCAGCGAATTCGGCCCGAGTGTCGACATGCGCGTGGATACGCCCCGCACCAATCTGGATGACCCGGGGGTTGGCCTGCGCAATAACGGCCGCAGGGTGCTGACCTATGCCGATCTGCATACACCCGGGGGGCCGCTCGATCCGCGCGGACCGGAGCGGGAGATCGAGCTGCACCTCACTGGCAACATGGAGCGCTATACATGGTCACTGGACGGCCTGGAGTTCGGCAAATCCACACCCGTGCATTTCCGCCATGGTGAGCGCCTGCGTGTGACCCTGCACAACGACACCATGATGACGCATCCGATGCATCTGCACGGCATGTGGAGCGAATTGCTGAAACCGGACGGAAGCTTCCTGGCGCGCCGCCACACCATCAGTGTGCAACCGGCGCAACGCGTCAGCTTCCTCGTCACCCCCGATGCCCTAGGCCGCTGGGCCTGGCATTGCCACCTGCTTTACCACATGGATGCGGGCATGTTCCGCGAGGTGGTGGTGGCATGAATGTGACGGCGGCGATAAGAGGCAAAAAGGTAATGGGTGAGACAACAATGATGCGCAATAAGGGGAGGCTCGCCACGGTCGCGGTGCTGCTGGTTCTCGGTGGTCAACCTGTATGGGCGGAGGAGATCATGCCGCCGATGCCAGGGATGGACATCGGGATGGAGAACATGGCACCCGAGGCAATGCCGGGAATGAACCACGGCAGCATGTCGGAGCAGGAAGCCATGCCGGGTATGGACCACGGCAACATGCAGAAACAGGGGGCCATGCCTGACATGGAGCACGGTGACACCATGATCCCGGGTGCAGGTGAAATGGCGGGGATGTCGGCGATGGACCACGGTTCGATGCAAGCCGCAGCGGAACCGGCCGATGCTCGTGACCCCCATGCCTATTCCGGTGGCTACACCCTGGAGTCCGGTCCCTATGCCATGGCGGGTCCGCGACAACTGCAGTTGGGTGATGAGCACAATTTCGGTTCGTTGCTGGTGGACAAGCTGGAAGCCGTTCGCACCTCTGATGAAAACGCCGCGGCCTATGACCTGCAGGCGTGGTTCGGCCGGGATTATGACCGTGCCGTGCTCAGGGCCGAAGGCCGCTATGTGGATGACGCCATCGAGGAAGCGAGCACGGAGTTGCTGTGGGGACATGCGGTGGCCACGTTCTGGGACACGTTGGTGGGGGTCCGTTACGACAGCGGTGAAGGCTCCAACCGGACCTGGCTGGCCTTTGGCGTGCAGGGACTCGCGCCCTACTGGTTCGAAGTGGACGCCACCGGCTATATCGGTGAAGAGGGGCGCAGTGCCGTAAGACTGAATGCCGAGTATGAGTTGCTGTTCACCCAGAAACTGATCCTGCAACCGGCTGTTGAGGCGGATTTCTACGGCAAAAATGATGAGGAGCGGGGGATCGGCGCAGGCCTGTCCGAGCTGGTCGCCGGGGTGCGCCTGCGCTACGAGTTTCGCCGGGAATTCGCTCCCTACGTGGGAGTTGAGTGGGCAGGTAAATACGGCACCACAGCCGATTACGCCCGCGATGCCGGTCTGGACACCAGCGAGACCCGTGCCGTAGCGGGACTGCGTTTCTGGTTCTAGTATCTATGCTTACAGTCCTGGCGCGCTGTCCTTGACAGATAAGGAGCCTTAGTCATGTTGGAGATCGTACCTAACTGGCACCCCATCTTCGTGCATTTTACTGTGGCGTTGTTAACGCTTGCGGTCGTCCTGTCGATGGTAACGCCTTTCATACGCACGGCTCTTAAAGAGCAGTGGCATACCGTGTCTCTCTGGGCACTCTGGTTCGGCGCCGGATTCACCATACTGACCGGTCTGACCGGCCTTTACGCCTATAACACCGTGGCCCATGACACTCCCTCCCATGCGGCGATGACCGACCACCGTAACTGGGCCATCGTAACGATTTCCCTGTTCCTGGTTCTGGCTATGTGGGCGGTGCTTCGTGTGCGGCATAAGAAGGTGCTTGGGCCGGTGTTCGTTATCGGCATGGTGTTTGCCGGCGGGGTATTGGCCTCTACCGCATGGCGGGGAGGCGAGGTTGTCTATCGCTACGGCCTGGGTGTGATGGCATTGCCCCTGACGGAAGAAGGGCATGCACATGCCGAGGGTGAAGAGCATCTTTCGAAAGAGACTTTACCTGCAAGCGAGAGGAGTGACGGACAGGGGGCGGCTCGCGACATTGGTCACCATGCTGAATATGACGGCATGGCCGAGACAGTGCCCAATACGTCGTTTGCCAACGACATGACGCCTGTTCATGAGGCTGCCGATGCACATGGACACAATGATGAACACCCCCATGAGCATTAGCTTCAATGTCCCGAGCAAGGAGTAGTCCCTGGGACAAAGGCTGTCCCGAGAAGCAGAGAGGTTTAAAGCAAACCAGTTAGCAAAGTGAGGCGCAAAATGAGAAGAATGCTGAGCAGTTCATCGCTGGCTGTCACCCTGTTACTGGCAGGTTTTCCTTTCACTGCGTTCGGTGCCGATGATGTTGAGGTGCTAAAGCGCCAGGTGGATACGCTGCAGAAACAACTGGAGCAGGTTCAGGAAAGGCTTGCCGGGCAGGAGGCAACAGAAGCTCCTGCCTGGCATGAAGCCCGGTCCGCTGTCCACCTGTCCGGTTATGCCGCCGTGGGCTATACGGATGTCGAAAACGGCACTGGCGCATTTAATGCGGTTTCCTTCAACCCCATCTTCCATTACCAGTACCGGGATCTCTTTCTTCTGGAAGCGGAACTGGAGATCGCGGTTGAAGATGACGGAACGACAGAGACGGCACTCGAGTATGGCGCCATCGACTGGCTGGTTAGCGATCATACCGTGCTCCAGACAGGAAAATTTCTGAGTCCTCTGGGGCAGTTCCGCCAGAACCTTCATCCTGCCTGGATCAATAAATTCGCTTCCGCACCGCCCGGTTTCGGCCATGACGGCGCCGCACCTCTGGCCGAGGTCGGTGTGCAGCTTCGCGGCGGCTATCGCTGGGGGAACCCGTCGCGACTCAACTATGCAGTTTATGCCGGCAATGGCCCGACGGTCGAGATCGTCGGCACCGAAGTTCATGGGGTCAACTCAGGGGGCTCGACCGGCAACGAGGACGACAAGCTCGTGTTCGGTGGCCGCCTCGGTTTCCTTCCGGTCCCGTCGATTGAGCTTGGCCTCTCGGGGGCGAGTGGCGACGTTGGTCCTGAGGGTGAGGCAACGTTGCATCGTGATTATGAGGTCTATGGCGCTGATGCCACCTGGCAGCCGGGGAAGACCTGGGATTTCCGTGGCGAATATGTCAAGACGAAGGTGGGTGTCAATAGCGGGAGTGTCGCCCCGGAGGCCGCCGAATGGGATACCTGGTATGTGCAGGGCGCCTATCGCTTTCTGCCGGGCAAGTGGGAGGCAGTGCTGCGATATGCAGATTTCGACTCGCCGCATGACGGTGATGACCAGGAGCAATGGGGCGGCGGGGTGAACTACTGGTTCGGCCCCAACGCGGTGGCCAAGGCCGGTTATGAGAGCAATAAGGGTGCCGCCGGGAACCCGAGCGATGACAACCGTGTGTTGCTGCAACTTGCGTACGGCTTTTGAGAGGAGTGCAGGTCATGAAAATACGCAGGCTTACCATTATTCAAAAGTTGGGCGTAATCGCCACCGGTGCCGGACTGCTGGCGGCGCTCTTCGCGACTGGAGCCGTCGCGGAGCAGCAGGATGTCTCGGCCTTCGCACGGGGTGCCAACAGCTGGGCGCAAAACTGTGCCCGGTGCCACAACATGCGTGACGCGAAGGAGTTTCGCGATGACCAGTGGAAGGTCATCGTAACGCACATGCGTGTGCGGGCAGGACTGTCCGGGCAGGAGGCACGCGACATCCTGCAATTTCTCCAGGCGAACAATTAATGGCACCGGCCATGTCTACAGCGAACAGGGCTTGGCTTACAGCGATGTTGCTCACCGCAACGAGCACGGCTCTTGCGGCGGTTTCAGGCGAGTCGGTATATCAGGGGACCTGTATAGCCTGTCATGGTGCCGGGGGAGAAGGCGCTCTGCCGGGAGTGCCTGATCTGACCGATTCAAATGGATCCCTCGGCAAATCTGATGACGAACTGAAGCGAAACATTGTCAACGGATTCAGAAGTCCCGGTTCGCCGTTGACCATGCCCCCGCGTGGTGGCGATCCGTCGCTGAGCGATGAAGATATCGACGCGGTCATTCGCTACATGCGTGAGACATTCGGCAACCGGTGAGTTTCCAACTGGCATCAAGATAGGGTGATGATATGAACAGAAGCAGACTGATTGTTGCATTGCTCGGAGTCTCCGTGTGGGCATCCTCAGCGACGGCGGCCCCGACTGTCTACATTCCGCTCGGAGCCGCGAACGAGGTCATCGCTGTTGATGCCGAGAATAATCGAATTTTTGCCGAGTACACGGGAGTTGAAAATCCCCATGGTCTCGTCGCCACACCCGATGGCGAATACCTGGTGGCGGGCAGCCTGCAAGAGACCCCCGCTCCAGCGGGGGCACCGCATGACACTCCGACCAGCAAACTTTATTTGATTCACCCCGGTCACGGCCATGTGATGCTCACCATACCGGTGGCTGGTTGGACCCACCATCAGGCGATAACGCCCGACGGTCGCTACGTGATTTCTACTCACGCAACGCGTGGCGATGTGAGTGTGCTGGATCTGAACAGCAATCAGATTATCCGGCGCATAAAGACGGGTCCCGCGCCAAACTACACGGTAATCACCAGGGACGGAAGGTACGCCTATGTCAGTAACAGCGGCAATGGAACGCTTACTGAAATTGATCTGAAGAGTTGGAAACCGGGCCGTACTCTCGAAGCGGGACCCTCCCCGGAACACATGGTCTTTTCGTCCGACGAGAAGACTATCTATGTCACGAACCCACGGGCAGGAACCGTATCTGCCGTATCCGTCACCAGCGGTAAGGTGACGGACTCCTACGACATCGGACCTGACGTTCATGGACTGGATATGGGGGATGACGGAAAGACCCTGTTCATTAGCAGCAAGAAGGGTGAAACATTGACGGCATTAGACACCGATAGTGGAAAGAACCGCTCGGTCCCGCTGGCGCCTGCGCCTTATCATTTGAACGCAATTCACGGTACGGGAAAGGTTTATGTGTCCAGCCGTAAAAAGCCCGTGATTTGGGTTGTCGATCAGAAGTCTTTGGAGCTTATATCAACCATTAATCTGCCTGCGGGAGAAGGCCATCAGATGGCTGTGGTGCCTTGATGGCGGGGTCCTGTGTGTCGGTAATGACGGACCGGATAGAACTGAGCAAAATACAGCGGAGGATGAGTCTCATGCGTGTGAGCAGAAACTACCATTCGATCCTGATGATCACCATCGCGCTGTTCACACTGCCGGCTTATGCCAGGCAACAGCCTGAATGCGACGCGGCGGTGACGGTCCATCACCATGGCGATGAGCTGCTCGACGAAGAGGCATTGCAGAAGCATATCGACGGGATCAGTAAACAGATGGATACCGTTCGCCTTCGCCACACCCGTGGTCCGCATTTGAACCAAACCCTGGAATTGCGGCGCCATCTGTCGCAGATGCGCGAGGCGATGCAGGAGCTGCATGACCAGATGTACCTCATGGGGTGCCGCGTGGAGAAACAGGAGGTGTCGCTGGATGCGCGTGTCAGGGCGATGGAGATGCAAATGAAATTCCTGCGCCAGATGCTGGAGCAGGTGATCGAGCACCTATCGGAGAATGAGTCGGAACCCACGCCTTAATCGCGGTGGGACTGATGGGTGTGGGAAGTGCAGTAAAGGGCCTTTTGATTTAGTTTTGTTTGGGTGTGATGAAGGAGCTTATCGATGATGGATGGCTATGGTATGGGAGGCGGATTCGGATTTGGCGGAGGTTTTATGATCCTGTGGTGGATCGTCATCATTGCCATTGTCGTCATGGTAGTGAAATGGCTGGTTTCTTCCTATGGCACAGCGGGCAGGAGCAGTGGAGAAAACACGGCGATGGAAATTCTCAAGGAGCGTTACGCCCGGGGTGAGATCGACGAACAGGAGTTTCAGAAACGCAAGCGTGAGTTGACACAGTAGCACCATGGCGTGTTTACGGGTGGGCGGATGAGATGAGTGACATGAAACGCACGAAAGGCCCCTTCGATGTAAGCCGGAGAATCGCTGTTGCCAGCGGTTCGCCGGAACAACTGCGCCAGGCCATACAACGGCTTCGAGCCATGGCCCCGGTTGTCGATGTGGAACTGGACCGGCAAAATCGACTTCGAGTTGCCTACGATGCCTCGCGTCTCGGTATGCGCGAAATAGAATCGCTTCTCGACCGATTAGGGATCATGCCTCGCCACGGGTTTTGGTCGAGCCTGAAGCAGGAGTGGTACCGCTTTCTGGATGATAATGCCAGGGATAATGCCCGCTCCGGTGGCGGCGCATGCTGCAACCGCCCGCCGCCGGTGCCCCCTGGCCGCCACTCAGGAAAGGCCCGCCCTGATGACTAAGGCAGACACCGTTCTCGCCTCCCGCTGCCGCCGCTGCGGCATGGATGTTTCCGCAGGTCTGCATCTGCACGACGAGCAGGGTGTGATGTGCGAGAACTGCGTCCTCGACACGGCACGCCACGCCCCGGAGTGGCCGGCAGAGGAGATGCCCTACGTCAAACTGGCCGAGGCGCTGGCGGCGGCGCTGGATGCGCGCGAACACGAGACGGGCCTGCATTCGAAACGGGTCGCCTGTCACACCATGGTGCTGGCCAGGCACTTCAGCGACGAGGAACAAACGCTGCGCCAGGTCTATTGGGGATCGTTGCTGCACGACATCGGCAAGATCGGCACGCCGGATGCCATCCTCCTCAAGCAGGGTGCGTTAACCGAGGAGGAGTGGTCGGTCATGCGCTGCCATCCCGAGACCGGCCGGCAAATACTCGCCGGTATTCCTCACCTCGCCCTGGCCTCGGAGATCGTGTTCACCCACGAGGAGCACTTCGATGGCACCGGCTATCCGCAGGGGCTTGCGGGCGAGGCGATTCCGCTGTGGGCCCGGTTGTTCGCGGTCATCGACACCCTGGACGCCATCACCTCCGACCGGTCCTACCGCAAAGGTCTATCCTTTGAACACGCCAGGGCGGAGATACAGCGCGTGTCCGGCAGCCAGCTAGACCCGGCCGCGGTAGCGGTTTTTCTGCAGGAAGAGCCGACCCTGCGCAGGATGGTGGAACTCAAATGCACCGATATGCCTACGCCGGAAGAACTGTTTACAGGATGAAGGAGTCGACCATGCACGTACAAATCATAGCGACACACACCTGCAGTCACTGCCCGAACCTGGAGCGTGAATTGCGCGACCTGGGCGTGGCCTACGAGGTGCTCTACGTCGAGGAACACCCGGAGATCGTCCAACAATACGCCATCCGTCATTCCCCGAACCTGGTGGTGGATGGGCGTGTGGTGTTTCGCGGCCAGCCTACAGAAGAAGAACTGCGTGCAGTGTTGAGCGAACACGGATCGTAGGTGGCAAAGGGAATACCGACAGGAGGACGTTGAGCATGCAACATCATCACGAAGAGCACGAGCCCTCTCGGCATGAGGGGCACCCCGTGAGAAAAGGCCGCAATGGCGAACATGCGGGGCATGATCACGCGGGGATGATCGCGGACTTTCGCCGGCGTTTCTGGGTATCGCTTGCCTTCACAATTCCGATTCTCGCGCTGTCGCCGTTGATCCAGGCATTTCTGGGACTCGATGATCTGCTCGCCTTCCGCGGGGACAGCTATGTGCTCCTTGGCCTCGCCAGCGCGGTGTACTTCTACGGCGGCTGGCCGTTTATCGGTGGATTGTTCTCGGAGTTGCACAAGCGCCAACCCGGCATGATGACCCTTATCGCCCTCGCCATCAGTGTGGCCTATTTCTACTCGGCGGCTGTGGTGCTCGGGCTGAGAGGGGAGGTGTTTTTCTGGGAACTGGCCACGCTTATCGATGTCATGCTGCTCGGCCACTGGATCGAGATGAAATCGGTGATGGGCGCCTCGGGCGCGCTGGAAGCGCTGGTGCGACTCATGCCGACGGTGGCTCACCGCGTGACGGAGGATGCCACCGAGGACGTGCCGGTTTCGGACCTGAAACCCGGTGACCGGGTCCTGGTCAAGCCTGGCGAGAAGGTGCCGACAGACGGGGTGATCATCAGCGGGCGCACGAGCCTTAACGAATCCATGCTGACCGGCGAGTCCAGGCCCGTGGAGAAGGGCGAAGGCGCCGAGGCCATTGGGGGCTCGGTGAACGGTGAGGGTGCCGTCACGCTGGAGATCCGCAAAACAGGTGACGAAACCTATCTGTCACAGGTCATCGAAATGGTGCGTCAGGCTCAGGCTTCGCGTTCACGCACCCAGGATCTCGCCAACCGCGCTGCCCAGTGGCTGACCTACATCGCCCTCTCCGTGGGTGGCACAACACTGTTGGTCTGGCTGGCGATCGGGCAAGAGTTTAACTTCGCGCTCACTCGCATGGTGACGGTCATGGTGATCGCCTGTCCCCATGCGCTTGGCCTGGCGGTGCCGTTGGTCGTGGCCGTGAGCACCAGCCTGGCGGCAGGGCGGGGCTTGCTCATTCGCGACCGGGCCGCCTTCGAGCGGGCCCGCAACCTCCAGGCCATCATTTTCGATAAGACCGGCACGCTGACAGAGGGGAGATTCGGCGTCAGCGACGTAGTCACCCTCGGCACACGCAGCGAGAATGACGTGCTGCGCTTCGCGGCCGGATTAGAGAGCCAGTCATCGCATCCGATCGCCGCCGGCATCGTTGCCGCGGCGAAGGAGCGGGGCATCCAGCTCGGGGCGATCACGGATTTCGAGAACCTGGCTGGAAAGGGGGCTCAGGCGCGTGTCGATGAGCGCCTGATCCATGTGGTCAGTCCCGGCTATCTCCGCGCCGAGAACGTTGAGGTCGCCGACGACACGCCCGGAAAACTCATGGCTCAGGGCAAGACAGTGGTGTTCGTGCTGGAGGAGGGCGAGGCCATCGGGGCCATTGCGCTGGCCGATATCATCCGCCCCGAGTCGCGCCAGGCCATTGATCGGCTCAAGGCCATGGGGATCCAGTGCATGATGCTCACCGGTGACGCCAAGGCAGTGGCGAAGGCCGTGGCGACGGAGTTGGGGCTGGACGACTACTTTGCCGAAGTGTTGCCGCACGAGAAGGCGGCAAAAATTCGGGAGGTAAAAGCGCGAGGGCTGAGTGTGGCTATGGTGGGAGACGGCGTGAATGACGCCCCCGCGCTGGTGGAGTCGGATCTCGGAATAGCGATCGGTGCCGGCACGGACGTCGCCATCGAGTCGGCAGACATCGTGCTGGTGCGCTCGGATCCACGCAACGTGGCCGACATCATGGAGCTGTCACGGGCGACCTACAACAAGATGATTCAGAACCTGCTTTGGGCTACCGGCTACAACACCTTCGCCATCCCGTTGGCAGCAGGTGTCGCCTATGGTGTCGGCGTGGTACTGACACCCGCATTTGGTGCTGCTCTCATGTCGGTGAGCACGGTGATCGTGGCTGTCAATGCCAGACTTCTAGGCCGTTTTCAAGCAAGCACAAAGGCAAGTGGAAAATTTGAGGGTTCAACGACGCAGGAGACATGAACCGTGAACGTTGTACTAATGTTCGCAGATTTTTCAATGGAGGTCATTTCATGAAGATGACAAACAGAGCTGTAATTCTGCTGATGCTCGGCATGACCATGGGCCTGCCACTAGCAGCGGCACAGCCGGGGACACTGCCCATGCCACCGGGTTTTACATTGGATGCGGATCCGGAGAAAACGCTCGCAGTGTATCCCCTTGGCGTTATTACTAAAGAGGCTGCTTTTGTCCACCACGGCAAGGCGAACAGGGAACTTGTTTTGCCGAATGGTAACACCGGCTGGCTGTACGATGTCGGCGGCCAGGAGTGGCACAGGGGTTACATGCTCGCCATCGGCGATGATGGAATCGTGAAAGACGTCATCTACTACGATCACGGGCGGTTCTCGAAATATGGTCTAACTGCACTGCAGGTGCAGAGCGTCAAACTGTTTCCCAAATCATCGATACTCGGTCCAGGCCCGGAGTGAGTGACGCGATTGCAATTGGTTTATGAAATATTGGCGAGTAGGTCAGTGATGTGTAGTGAACCAACAATTTAACCTGTAGAAGGAGTTCGAAAATGAAAAAGACTGCGATGTTAATAGGTATGCTCATGTTGCCCAGTATCTCGGCGTATGCCGCACCGCAAGGCGGAGGAATGATGAGTATGCAGGACCGTATCCAAAATATGGACCGGATTATGGGACAGGCGCGTAAGACAGATAATCGCGATAAGCGCATGGGCTACCTGCAGCAACACATGGAACAGATGCGTGAGACCATGGGCCAGATGAACCAGATGATGGGTGGGCGCCAGCAGATGATGCAGCAGATGGGCGGAGCCATGATGGGACAGGGAGGAGCCGCTGGCACGCCGGGTGGTGGGATGATGGGGCAGGGAGGGCCAGCCGGCACACCGGGAGGCATGATGGGAGGCGGTGCGATGGGAGGAGGCGGCCCTGCCGGCGCAGGTGCAGGGATGACTCCGGAAATGATGCAGCAGCGTGTCGAGCAGATGCAGCAGCGCATGGACATGATGCAGATGATGATGGACCAGATGCTGGAGCATCAACAGCAATACGAGCAAATGCCGCGCCGCTGAGCTGAATGAAAGGAATACGGCGGTCGGACGATGGCCGCCGGTCTTCCGAGCGAGCGGATTGAGCCTGCCGTCGGCAGCGGCAGCATGAACAGGAGACGTGTATGGGCGAACATGACAACTTGCGCCACAGGCCGGCGCCGCCCGGGTCGTTTTGGATGTCCCGCACCGGCATCGTAATGATGGTTTTCGTCGCCAGCGCGGCCTTGCTTCTGGGGTACGAGCATCGACTCCATCTGTTGGGTGGAAACGGTTTGTTGCTGGTGTTGCTCGGCCTGTGTGTCGGCATGCACTTGTTGATGCACCGTGGTCATGGTGGCCATGGCGGCACGAGGCCGGATGATGGAAATCGACCGTGACTGACGCTTCGCCCTCTTACGGCCTTTGGCTGCTGGTGATCGTCAACTCGGCGATCTTCATCCTGTTCGCCTTCAGCTTCTTCAAGCCGAAGTCCAAACGGGACTGGCGCTCGTTCGGCGCCTTTTCGGCGTTTCTGGTGGCCCTGTTTACAGAGATGTACGGCTATCCGTTGACCATCTATTTCCTCTCCGGCTGGCTGCAGAGCAACTATCCAGGTGTGGACTGGCTGAGCCATGACGCGGGGCATCTGCCGGAGATGCTGTTAGGTTGGAAGGCCAATCCGCACTTCGGTCCGTTTCATCTGCTCAGTTTCGTTTTCATCGGCGGTGGTTTCTGGCTGCTGGCCTCGGCCTGGCGCGTGCTCTATGCGGCGCAGCAAACAGGCACGCTGGCGACGAGTGGACCGTATGCAAAGGTTCGCCATCCGCAATATGACGCCTTCATTCTCATTATGTTCGGCTTTCTCTTGCAGTGGCCGACCATCCTCGCGCTGCTGATGTTTCCGGTCTTGGTCTACATGTATCTGCGCCTGGCCAGACGCGAGGAGGCGGAGATAGGTCAGGATTTTGGTGAAGTGTATACACGTTACGCTGCAGTGACGCCGGCCTTCGTCCCGCGTCTCGAACAGCTGTGGACGAGGCCTCGTCAATGGAAAGATTGAGTATGGCTTTCGAAGCTCTGGCACGACTGATGAACTCACTCGTGGCACCCGACGCCTCGCCTCGAATCTGAAAAGGTGTAGTCATGGCACATGATGAGGTGGATCGAAAAAGACGAAAGCTGCTCATGGCGGCGACCGTCGGTGTCGGTGGTGTGGGACTTGGCGCGGCATCGATTCCGTTCATTAGTAGCATGAATCCGAGTGCGCGGGCTTGGGCTGCGGGTGCCCCCGTACAAGTGGATATGGGCAAGATCGCGCCAGGGATGCAGATCACGGTGGAGTGGCGGCGCCGGCCGGTCTGGATCCTGCATCGCACGCCGCAGATGTTGGAGCGATTGCAGCAACCGGCGCTCCGGCGTCGCTTGCGCGATCCGGATTCCGACGTCGCGAGTCAGCAGCCGGACTATGTGGGTGGCACGCTAAGGGCCATAAAGGCGGAATGGTTTGTCGTTATCGGGATCTGCACGCATTTCGGATGCGTGCCCACTTTCCGCCCCGAGGTGGCGTCGGAGGAGCTCGGCCCGGATTGGCTTGGCGGCTACTTCTGCCCCTGCCACGGCTCAAAATTCGATTTCGCAGGACGGGTCTATAGAAACGTTCCTGCTCCCACCAACCTCGTAGTGCCGCCGTACCGCTATCTCAGCGAAACGGTGGTGGAGATCGGCGTCGATCCGGCTGCGAAAGGGGTGGTGGGAAGCGGTCCGGATAACAGCGGATTGCGCCGTGCCTGAATAGCTGTGTGAGCCATCCAGCGTTCTGGTGGGGCAGAAATGTAGCACTTGCGGATCGCTATCGGTCAAGGAGGTGAATATGGAAGGCTTATTGTGGTTTTTGATTCTCGGCGGACTGTTCTATTTCATGATGCGTTACGGTTGCGGTGCGCACATGGTACACGGTCACGGTGGACATGGCGAACATGCGGGTCACGGTGGGTCGGAGGGCGAGCATACTGATCCCGTCTGCGGCATGGCGGTGGCGGCGGACCAGGGCTATGGCAAGATGCATCATGGCACGCTGTACCGGTTTTGCAGTCGCAACTGCCTGGACAAGTTCGAGGTCGATCCGGAGAGGTATCTGCACCCGAACGGCGACAAAGGCGGTAAGTCATGAAAGCGGGTATCTCCCTGGTTGCGGTGGGCCACGCCACCAGTCTGTTTCTGGCTATCACCTTTTCTCTGTGCGTAGGCTTCGATCTGCTGTTCCCTGATCTGGCGATGTATCAGGCATGGCAGAAGCTGCTGCCTGGATTCGAATGGCTCAGCTGGCAGAGCTTTTTCCTCGGACTGATAGAAAGCTACGGTTATGGCTGGTACTTCGCCCTGGTCTGGGTGCCGGTATACAACGTTTTCACTGCACGCTGCGCCGAGCGTGAGAACCCACGGCAGCCATAGCGGGCACGCAAACGATGAATGACTCCACCATCGAGATCGCCGGCGCCGGTCCGGCAGGACTGGCGGCCGCCATCACCCTGGCGCGCGCGGGCAGGACGGTCGTGGTGCACGAGGCGCAGGCCGAGGTGGGGTATCGCTTCAAGCGCGATCTGCAGGGACTCGACAACTGGAGCACCCGGCAGGATGTGCTCAAGGTGCTGCGGGGGCAGGGGCTTGCAACGGACTTCAACTTGCTGCCCTGCAGTGAAGGCACTGCCTTCGATGCCTGGGGTGAGGCGTACACCATCCGCAGCGATGAGCCGCTGTTCTACATGGTGGAGCGAGGTCCCGGCCCGGGCACGCTGGACACCACACTGCTGCATCAGGCTCAAAAGCTGGGCGTGGAGGTTCGCTTCAACAGCCGCGTGCAACATGTGCACGGTCCCGGCATTTTCGCCACCGGCCCGAAGGCTGCTGACGCGATCGCTGTCGGTTACCATTTCGACAGCCGCATGCCCGAGGGTTTCTGGGTGATCTGCGATGATGAGCTCGCGCCCCAGGGCTATGCCTATTTGCTGATCATGGGCGGCAAGGGAACAGTAAAAAGCTGCATGTTCACCGGCTTCAAGCAGGAGGCCGTCTATGTCCAACGGACCGTCGAGGCATTCGAGCGACTGGTCGGACTGGAGATGATTGATCCGCAACCGCACGGCGGTGTGGGCAATTTCCGCCGGCCTGTCACCGCGCTGTCCGGTAACCACCCTGTCGCTGGGGAACTGGCCGGTTTTCAGGACACCCTGTGGGGCTTCGGCATGCGGGCGGCCCTTACCTCGGGAGTATTGGCCGCTCGTAGCCTGCTGGATGGGAGCGACTATGAGGCACTCTGGCGGCGTGCGCTGGGTGGGGCGATGACGACGGCCCTGGTGAACCGTGCCGTCTACAGCCTGCTCGGCAACCGGGGCTATCGCTGGTTCTTGCGCCACATGGTTAACCGGGCGGATGTCCGCGATGCTTTGCGCAAGCGTTATCGTTCATCATCGATCAAGAGCCTGCTGGCGCCGCTGGCGCGTTGGCGCGTTGAGAGCCAGCGCAGGGATGAGAGTTGCAATCACATCGACTGCAGCTGTGTCTGGTGTCGGCATGGTCAGCAGCTGCACTCATAGCGTTGCCTTGCAGCGTGGTTCATGGGGCGACGGTTTGATAGGCATTGCCCTGCCAAGGGTGGCGAGGAGGTTGGCATGACCCGCGAGTTCATTCATTCGGAACGCATCGCCTATTTCACGATGGAGATCGCGCTGCGCGCGGACATTCCGACTTACAGTGGCGGTCTGGGTGTGCTCGCCGGCGATACGGTGCGTTCGGCGGCCGATCTCGAACTGCCCCTGGTAACGGTCAGCCTGGCGAGCCGGATGGGCTATTTTCGCCAACGCATCGACGAGACCGGCCGTCAGCACGAGGAGCCCGACCCATGGGACCCTGCGCATTGGGCCACGCCTTTACAGGCAAGGGTTGTGGTCCCCATCGATGGACGCGACGTGTGGGTCGGCGGCTGGCTCTATGTTCTGGAGGGGCATATGGGCGGCCGCCAGCCGGTGATCCTGCTGGACACGGATCTTGGGGAAAACCAAGCGCAAGACCGTGAGTTGACCCACTACCTCTATGGCGGCGACACGACCTACCGCCTCAAACAGGAGATGGTACTGGGCATCGGCGGGGTCCGCCTGCTCCATGCCCTGGGCTTTCGGGTGCGGCAATATCACATGAACGAAGGCCATGCCGCGCTGCTGTGTCTGGAACTTCTGAACCAGTATGCCTACCCGAGCGAGGATCTGCGCCCGGGCGATATCCCTTATGACGTTCCGCGCGTGCGTGAGCTGTGTAATTTTACCACTCACACGCCCGTGGAAGCCGGGCACGATAAATTCCCGTATGAACTGGTGCAGCGTGTGCTGGGCGATTTTGTCGGCCAGCCGACACTGAAGCGTCTGGCGGGCGAAGACCAGCTCAACATGACCCGACTCGCGCTCAATACCAGCGAGTTTGTCAACGGGGTAGCCAAGCGCCACGCCGAAACCTCCAGGCACCTGTTTCCAGGGTATCGCGTGCGGGCCGTTACCAACGGCGTACACCCCTTCGCCTGGACCCATCCGGCTTTCGCCAAACTCTACGATGACCATTTGGAAGGGTGGTGTCACGAGCCCGAGTTGCTGGTACGGGCCGAATGCTGCATCGCCGACGAGGCGATCTGGCAGGCACATCGGCAGGCCAAGCGGGCGCTGGTGGAGAAGGTGAAAGAACTCACCGGCGTGGCGCTCAATCCCGAACGGTTCACCGTAGGCTTCGCCCGGCGCATGACCGCCTACAAACGGCCGGATCTCCTGTTCAGCGACATCGCCCGCCTCCGAAAGATCGCCGGGCATCAGCCGTTTCAGATCGTGCTGGCGGGCAAGGCGCATCCGCGCGACGAGGACGGCAAACGCGCTATCGAAACGTTACACGCACACGCACGTGAACTGGCCGACGATATCCCTGTGGTGTTTCTGCCCAACTACGATATGGGGATCGCCGCGGCGATGGTGGCCGGCGTCGATGTGTGGCTGAATACACCGCTGCCGCCTTGGGAGGCTTCCGGGACCAGCGGCATGAAAGCCGCCTTCAACGGCGTGCCCAACCTCAGCGTGCTCGATGGCTGGTGGTCCGAGGGACGGATCGAGGGGGTGACCGGCTGGGGCATCGGCGACGGCGGGCCGGGAGTGAACGACGCGGCGGCGCTCTACGACAAGCTGGAACAGGTGGTGCTGCCGCTGTACTACGACGACCGTAGCGGTTGGGTTTCCGTGATGAAGGGAGCCATCACCAAAAACGCGTCGTTTTTCAACAGCCACCGTATGATGCGCCGCTACGCCAGCGAGGCCTATGTGCGCTGACCGGCAATGATGGAGGGGACGAGCATGCTTGATAGTGAGCTCCGGACGAACTCAAAGGAAGCCAGCCCACCGGCCCGCATCGTGCAACGGGTGTTCCGCGGTTATAACCGTAAGCTCTCGGTGCGGCTCTGGAACGGGGAGACGGTGGATGTCGGTGGCGGGTCGCCAGAGGTCACGCTGATTTTCCACGAGCCTCGTCTATTTCGAGAGCTGGTGCTGTACCGTGATCCGCTGCGACTTGCCGAGGCCTATTTCCAGGGTGAGCTGGATGTGGAGGGTGATCTCTACTCGGTCCTTGGTTTGAAGGACCATATGGAATCCCTGCGATTGACCGCTTCGGAGAAGTTGGCCTTCCTGTTCGGGGCGTTGTCTCTTGGCGGCGCATCCGCCGCGACCAGGGTAAAACAGTCAAGGCACCATTCCTGGCTGCCAAAACCATGGCGCGGCCATTCGAGACGGGCAAACCGCGAGGCCATCGCTTACCACTACGACGTCTCCAACGACTTCTACCGGCTGTGGCTCGATGAGCGGATGGTCTACTCCTGCGCCTATTTCGGCACCCCGGACGACACGCTCGACCAGGCGCAGCGCAACAAGCTCGAGCACATCTGCCGCAAGCTGAGGCTCAAACCCGGCGAGCGGCTGCTCGACATCGGCTGCGGCTGGGGGGCGCTGGTGCGCTGGGCGGCACGCCATCACGGCGTGCACGCCCATGGCATCACCTTGAGCCGCGAGCAGTATGAACACAACCAGGCGAAGATCAGGGAGGAGGGGCTGCAGGACCAGCTCAAGGTTGAGTTCAGGGATTACCGCGACCTGCAGGGCGAGGACTGCTACGACAAGATCGTCAGTGTCGGCATGTTCGAGCATGTCGGCCTCAAGAACCTGCCGAACTACTTTGCCATCGCCCGGCGCCTACTCACACCGGGCGGGCTGTTCCTCAACCACGGCATCACCCAGGAGGGTGAAGGCTGGGGCAACACCGTGGGAACACGCTTTATCAACCGCTACGTGTTTCCGGACGGCGAGCTGGACACGGTAAGCAACGTGCAGCGCGCCATGGAGCGCGCCGGCTTTGAAGTCCTCGACGTGGAAGCGCTGCGGCGGCATTACGCCCTGACGCTGCGGCACTGGGTCGGGCGCCTCGAGGAGCGACGGGATGAGGCGCTGGGGCTGGTGCCCGAGTCCGCCTACCGCATCTGGCGCCTCTACATGGCGGCCTGCGCCGTGCAGTTCGAGCAGGGCGATATCGGGGTGTATCAGATCCTGACGGCCGGGAAGGGGGGTAATTCAGCAGGTGTGCCGCTGACACGACGGGATTTGTATCTCTAACGACACTTTTCTACCCAGGAGGACGATATGTGCGCTCAAACCTTGAAGCTGTCACTGAAAACCGCCTTTACCACTCTGTGCCTGCTGGCCCTGAACGTGGCCGGGGCGGCAACGGAACCCCCGGAGACCTTCCAGAGTGTCGATGGGGTTGCCATATACCTTGGCGTGATGCCGGCGCAGATCGTCAGGGGACACCCACCTGCGCAGCAGGAAAATCGTATGCATGGCGGCATACCGGAGGGTCGCAACAGCGTGCACCTGGTTGTGGCGTTGTTTGACGAAGCCTCCGGCAAGCGCATCGAAGGCGCACAGATAACTGCGGAAGTGAGTGAATTAGGATTGGGCGGCAAATCGAAAAAACTGGACACCATGCGCATTGCCGACACCATCACCTACGGCAATTACTTTGTCATGATGAGTGAAAAAAACTATCGCATCCGGCTGTCGATTCGCCTTCCCGGAGGGGCAAAGCCTCTCAAGGCGAGCTTCACCCACCGGCACTTCGCCCCCTAGGGCAGCCGGAAGCACCGCTGCCCTGTGATTGCCCGGGAAAACAGGAGAGGAACCTACCATGACCGACACGACAGAACGCGATCCGGTGTGCGGCATGGAGGTTCATGACAGACGCTGGACCGCGGCGTACCAGGGCCGAGATTACGCCTTCTGTTCAGAAGGCTGCCTGAGCGTTTTCCAGCGCGACCCCGTCGCGAGCCTCAGCGGCAAGGGAAAGAAGGAGCACTACGACCTCATCATCATTGGCGGCGGTCCGGCCGGCCTGACCGCCGCCGTCTACGCCTCGCTGCAGCATATCGATGCGCTGCTGCTTGCCGGGAGCTCGGAGGGCAGGCAGTGAATCAGGCACAGGGCGGCTTTGCGCTGCAAACCCGCAACGGCTGTCGCTACCGGACGCCAGCGGTGATCGTCGCCACCGGCATGCACCAGCGCCGACTCGACCAGAGCGCCGCGCTTGGCAAGCAGACCGCCGCCGCCAGCCTGGGCCAGGGGGCTTGGCTCGGCCGCAGCCGGGTGGCTGTATGGTATTGCCATCGGGGCGTCGTTCTGGCTGACAGCGGCGTTGTTGCTGGCCGGTATGGCTCCGATCATTCACGCATTTCCCTAAAACCAGTATATTTTCCTCCAGGAGTGAGTCCGCATGGATGAGCATTCAGCACACGAAGCCGACATCAAGAAAGGCAGCATCTCCCTTATCGGAGGGATTGCGATGGGCACCGGCGTCATGATCGGCGCGGGCATCTTTGCGCTCACTGGCCAGATTGCGGAGCTCGCAGGACCGCTCTTTCCGCTTTCCTTCGTCGCCGGCGCCCTGGTGACGGCACTCGCCGCCTACAGCTATATCAAAATGTCCAACGCTTGGCCATCCTCAGGCGGGATCGCCATGATCCTGCAAAAGGCTTACGGTCCCGGTGTCGTAGCGGCCTCGGCTTCGCTGCTTATGGCGCTCTCGATGGTGATCAACGAAAGCCTGGTCGCGCGTACATTCGCGACCTATGTCTTGCGGCCCTTCGACCTTGAGAAAAATGGTCTCTTGATTTCAGCGTTCGCGCTCGCTCTCATCGTCTTTGCCTTTTTCGTGAACGCGGCCGGCAACCGATCGGTCAGCGGCGTTTCGCTTTTCATGTCCGCAATCAAGATCGGTGGCATCGCGATTTTCGCCATCGCCGCGATTTGGGTGAGCGGGTTGTCCTCGGGAGCGTTCGCAGAACCTATCTCTTTGTCGACGGCCGACGCGTTGCTTGCCTCGGTGGCGTTCTCCATTCTTGCCTTCAAGGGCTTCACAACCATCACCAATAGCGGCAATGAAATTGTCGACCCGCATCGCAATGTCGGGAGGACTATTTTCTACTCTATCGCCATTTGCATCGTGATCTACTTGCTCGTCGCGATCGCCGTCGGCTCCAGCCTCAATATCTCCGAAATCGTCGAGGCGCGCGACACATCGCTGGCGGCAGCAGCGCGCCCTGCCCTTGGCGACATTGGCTTCTATTTCACCATTGCGATCGCGATTTCGGCAACGACCTCGGGTGTTATCGCGAGCGTCTTCGCCGTTTCTCGAATGCTCACGATGCTGACCGAGATGAAGATGATCCCGCACAGCCATTTCGGCATGAAAGGCGGCATCCGCAGCCATATGCTGCTCTATACGGTAGTCATTGCCGGCACGCTGGCAGTCCTGTTCGACCTTTCGCGTATCGCATCACTCGGCGCCTTCTTCTATCTGGTGATGGACATGCTAGTGCATTGGGGCGTCTTCCACGGTCTGCGTGAGGAAATTGGTGCGCGGGCCTCGGTGCTTCTCGCCGCTCTCGTCGCGGACGCCGTCGTGCTCGCCGCATTCACCGCGGCGAAATTGCAGAGCGATCCTGCCGTCGTCGCTTACGCAGTGATCGGTATCGGTGTCGTTTTTATGCTGGAATGGGTCTTTCTCTCCCACAGGCGCTCATTGAACTCCTCCGATGAGCATGCCCATTGACGTTAGCGCTCACTCCCGCGTCTTTCTTTTTCTGGCGACTTATCCGGCAGCACGTTCCCACGGCTTCCGGCGGCGCGAAAATGGGGGCGAGTTTGCTTGGGTCGATAAGGAGGCACGTTGTAAACCGCAGCTCAACCGAACTGGTCAGTTTGGTGGTGCGCCAACACGACAGTTTTACTGCTGAATGAAAGTCATCGATGTATCGCTTATGGTGGAATTGAAAATGCAAAAAAGGGTTACATGATGGAGCACGCGGTGCTCACCGGTATTATCGGTCTTCTGGCCGCCTCAGTGGCATTGCTGGCCCTGTTCGAGCGCATGGGACTGCCGATTTTACTGGCCTATCTGCTCGTGGGGGTGACCCTAGGCCCCGCCAGTCTTGCCTGGATTCCTCATACCGAGGATCTGCATTTCCTCGCCGAGTTCGGGGTGGTGTTGCTGCTGTTCACCATCGGCCTGGAGTTCTCTGTGGGCAAGCTCTGGACCTTGCGCAGACATGTGTTCGGACTCGGTGGCGCCCAGGTGGTGGTCACTGCTGCGCTCGGTGCTCTGTTGGCCTGGGAAGTGGGGCTCGCTCCGGGCGCGGCTTTCGTGGTGGGTGGGGCGCTGGCCCTATCCTCAACGGCGGTGGTGTCGCGCGAGCTCAGTCGCAGGGACGAACTCGGACAGCCGCACGGTCGTCTGTCTGTGGCGGTGTTGATCTTTCAGGACTTGGCCGTGGTCCCTTTCCTGATCCTGATCCCGGTACTGGCCGGCGACTCGGGGAATGGGGTTGGGGTCGCGATTGGATGGGCCCTGTTGACCGGTGCCATTGTAATCGCGCTGATGATGGCGGCGGGCCGGTGGATGTTGCGGCCGATATTTCGGTGGATTGCCGAACGCGGTTCAGAAGAGCTGTTCACGTTGACGGCGCTGTTGTTTGCACTCGCAGCGTCATGGTTGACTGAGTTCGCGGGATTGTCATTGGCCCTGGGGGCTTTTCTCGCCGGCGTGATACTCAGCGAGACCGAGTACAGGCATCGTCTCAGTGAAGAGATCCGACCGTTTCGTGATGTGCTGCTGGGATTCTTTTTTGTGGTGATAGGCATGATGCTGGATCTGGCGATGGTGGGGGCGCTGTTGCCGTGGGTGCTACTGGCGTTGGCCATGTTGCTGCTGGTGAAGACATTGACTACCACTGTATTGGCGCGGTTGTTCAGTGTACCACGCGGAGCCGCCCTGCATACGGCGTTATTGTTGTGTCAGGGTGGCGAGTTCGGCCTAGTGCTGGTGATGCTCGCGGCCAAGGAGGGGCTGTTCGAACCCTCCGTCGAGCAGGTGATGATTGGCACGATCATCCTGAGCATTGCGCTGACGCCGCTGCTGGTCGTTTGGGCCGGCCCCCTGTCACGCAAGGTATGCTTTCGGGAGGGTGAGATTCACGGTGGAGCCGTACACCGTGAGAAGTGATCGAAGGAGGAAATGACAATGGGACCTGGCAGCGAAAAAGTGAAAGACCCGGTGTGCCACATGTGGGTGGCGCCGGAGCAGTTCGCGATCAACTATCAGGGCATGGACTTCGCCTTCTGCTCATCGCAGTGCCAGGAGCGCTTTCTTGCCAACCCGCATCTGTATATCGGCGTGCCGGGCGAGAAGGCGCCGAAGCAGAGTGGGAAGAAGGTCATCAAGCGCCGCCGCATGCGGTTGGAAACACCCTTGTCGGATACCGACGCACAGCAGGTTAGCGAGCAGCTCCTCGTCATGATGGGGGTGTACGCAGTGGACATTGCTGAGGACGAGTTGACCATCACATACGACCTGCTGCAGGCGACGGCCGGGCAGATCGAGGCGACCCTGCAGCAGGCCGGCGCTCGCCTGGGTGGGGGCTGGGGCGAGCAATTGCGACGTGCCTTTGTCCATTACCTGGAGGAGACCGAGGTGGAGAGCCGGGAGGTACAACCCGGTCCTCATGGACACGGCGGCCATCACCATGGCTGAGGCAGGGCGGGTTTGGTGGGCGGGGTTCTCGCCGTTCAGCCGAGTCGCGCCAAGGGGAGCCATTGGAAGCAGATGCGATCGTGACGGAACACCGGAGCAGGCTGTCGGATGGGCGCGCGCTCGCCTGCCTGGAACCGGGTGACCCAGGCGGTGCGCCGGTGCTGTACGGCTTAAGGGTCGCGTCTGGAGGCCCGCCCTGTTTCGGGTGCCACGAGATGCCAAGTGCTACAGCTGATGATCGAACGATCGTCCTGGTGGAACGGCAGTGTGTGAACGTGTTTGGGACAGTTAGAAGGGTAAAGCATCCATGACCGAAGAGGCAGAGTACGATCCGGTGTGCGGCATGGAGGTTCATGACAGACGCTGGACCGCGGCGTACCAGGGCCGAGAATACGCCTTCTGTTCCGAAGGCTGCATGAGCGTTTTCCAGCGCGACCCCGTCGCGAGCCTCAGCGGCAAGGGGAAGAAGGAGCACTACGACCTCATCATCATCGGCGGCGGCCCGGCCGGCCTGACCGCCGCCGTCTACGCCTCGCTGCAGCATATCGATACGCTGCTGCTTGCCCGGGAGCTGGGCGGGCAGGCGGTGGATACGGCGCGCATCAAGAACTACATGGGCTATGAGCTCATCACTGGCCCTGAGCTACTGGGCAAGTTCCAGGATCAGCTGCTCGCGCAACAGTCCATCGAACACCGGCTGGATGAGGTGCTGCGGGTGGATCAGGCACAGGGCGGCTTTGCGCTGCAAACCCGCAACGGCTGTCGCTACCGGACGCCAGCGGTGATCGTCGCCACCGGCATGCACCAGCGCCGGCTCGAAGTGCCGGGCGAACGGCGGCTGCTGCGGCGCGGCGTCTCCTATCACCTGGTGCACGAGCTGGCCCGTTACCGGGGCCGACCGGTGGCGGTGATCGGCGGCGGCAACTCGGGGATCGAGGCGGTCGCCGAGCTTGCAGACATGGGCTGCCGGGTGACACTGGTCTCCTCGGGACCGTTGACCGGTGACGCCAACGATATCGCGCAGGTCACCGCAGCGGAAAACATCACGGTGTTGACCGACTACGAGGTGGTCGCCATCGAAGGGGAGGAGCAGGTAAGCGGCCTGACGGTGCAGCCACGCGGTGGTGGCCCTGAACGTCCTCTGGCGGTCGAGGCGGTGTTCATCGAGATCGGTTTCCTGCCCAATACCGACTGTGTGGCGCACCTAGTGCACACCAACACAAAAGGCGAGGTCGAAACCGGACTCGACGGGGGAACCAGCGTTCCCGGCATCTTCGCCGCGGGGGACGTCACCAATGGTTATGGACAGCGGATCATCATCGCCGCCGGCGAAGGGGCCCGGGCGGCGCTGGCTGCCGGGGCATATCTGAGGGCGTTGCAGGGCGGTTCCGCGATTGCGGAGAATCCCGTATGAGGACCAGCCTGCCGGAGGTGCATCATGCTTCAGACCGTTGATGTAGGAACCAGGACGCTGGATGCTTATCGAGGCATCGCACCCGATGAGCTGCTTGACGAACTCGAGCACACCGCGGCCATATTACGTGGTGCACGGATCGCCCATGTCAATGCCACTCCCTACGGCGGCGGGGTGTCGGAGCTGCTGCGTTCGGTGGTGCCGCTGCTGAACACGCTTGGCATGGTCGTCGACTGGAAGGTGATCAGCGGCGACGACGCTTTTTTCCAGGTGACGAAAAAGATCCACAACGGGCTGCAGGGGGCGCCCGGGGAACTCACAGCCGCTGAGTGCGACATCTATGTGGAGAACGCCCGCAAGAACGCGGAGATGTTCCGTGAGCGGTACGACTTCGTTTTCATCCACGATCCGCAGCCGGCTGCATTGCTGTCGCTGTGCGGCGAAGCGAGTGCGCGCTGGGTGTGGCGCTGCCACATCGATACCTCGGAGCCAAACCCGTCGATCTGGCAGTTTCTGCGCCAATACCTGCAGGGTTATGCGGCGGCGGTGTTCACCCAGCGGGCCTTCCTGCCGCCGGACCTGCCGATCGATGAGGTCGAGATCATCCCGCCGGCGATCGACCCGCTCAGCCCGAAAAACCTGCAATTGCCCGAGACAGTCGCCCGGCAGGTGCTCGGTTGGATCGGCATCGACCTGCGCCGGCCACTGATCAGCCAGATCTCCCGCTTCGATCCCTGGAAGGACCCACTCGGCGTGATCCAGGCCTTCCGCCTGGCGCGGGAGGAGGTCCCTGATGTGCAGCTCGTCCTCGCCGGCTCCATGGCCCTGGACGACCCGCAGGGCTGGGAGATTTACCGCGAGATCGCCGTCCAGGCCAGCGAGGATCCGTTGATTCAGGTGTTCACCAACCTCACCGGAGTCGGCAACATTGAGGTCAACGCCTTCCAGTCCCTGTCGAATATCGTGGTGCAGAAGTCGATCCGCGAAGGCTTTGGCCTGGTGGTATCGGAAGCGATGTGGAAAGGGACCCCTGTGATCGCCGGGCGCGCTGGCGGGATCCCGCTGCAAATGGCCGATGGGGTCGGCGGCATCCTGGTCGACAGCGTCGACGGCTGCGCCCGGGCGATGGTGGAACTGCTGCGCGAACCGGAGCGGGCCCGGATGCTTGGCGAAAAAGGCAAAGAGCGGGTGCGCGAACGTTTTCTTCTGCCCCGGCTGCTGCTCAACGAATTGTCACTGCTGGCGCGCCTGGCCGAAGGACAGCCCCTCACCCCCTCCCCCGGCGATGAAGCGATACCACGCGACCCGGTCTGCGGCATGGCGGTGAAAACCGCTGCGGTGAGCCAGGTCTATGCGGGGCAGACCTATGTCTTCTGTTCCGAGGAGTGCAGCAGCCGCTTTCGCATCAATCCCACACACTACCTAAAGAGGGTGCAACAGGAGTGATGCGGTATTCCCGGAACGAACGGCTAGGCTGAGGCTCCACCGACAAGGGGGGTGTGATGAAAGTGAAAGGCTGGGCATGGACGGCGATCGGCATCATGCTCGTAGCGGGCGCCTCCTACGTCGCGTTTGAGCTGCTGCGTCCTCCGGGCCTGCCGACGGGCATCCTCTACGGCAACGGCCACATCGAGGGCACGGAAGTGGCGGTGAGCGCCGAGGTCAGCGGGCAGGTGGTCGAGAGCCGGCTGGAGGAGGGCAGGAGCGTGACGGCCGGCGATCTGCTGGTGCGCCTGGACGATGCCGATCTGCAGGCCAGGCTGGCGCAGGCACAGGCGCAGGCGGAGGCGCTGCGGCAGACGCAGGAGAGGCTCGGCCTCGAACTCGACACCTGGCACCACCACCTCGCCACCGTGCGCGAGGACCTGGCGCGGTTCCGCACCCTGCGCCGGGAGGGTACCATCACCCCCAGACAGCTTAACGAGGTCGAGGACCGCTTCCGCGAGACCGAGGGGCGGGTGCAGGGGCTGCAGGCGCTGCAGCGCGAGACCGGGGCGCGGCTGGAGGCGGCGGTGCAACAGGTGGCATTGCTTGGGTTACAGCTCGACCGTACCACCATCGAGGCGCCGGTCTCCGGCACCCTCCTCAGCAAGGCGATCGAACCGGGTGAACTGGCGACCCCGGGGCGGGTGGTGGCGGTGCTGGTCGACCTCTCACGACTGGAGCTCAAGGTCTACATCCCGGAGCGCGACCTCGGCAAGGTCGCACTTGGCGATAAGGCGCGGGTGCGGGTGGACGCCTTCCCGCAGCGTTATTTCGACGCCACGGTCAGCCGCATCGACCAGCAGGCGCAGTTCACCCCGCGCGACATCCACCTGCCCGAGGAGCGGGTGCGCATGGTGTTCGGTGTGACCCTGGCGCTGGAGAACCCCGGCGGGGTGCTCAAGCCGGGGCTGCCCGCCGATGCCTGGATCCGCTGGGACGAGACCACGCCCTGGCCCGAACGGCTGACGGTGCCGCAGTGAGCGGCGAGGCGATCATCGAGGTCCAGGGACTGCACCGCGCCTTCGGCAGGCAGCCGGCGCTGGCGGGGCTCGACCTGCAGGTCTCCCGCGGCGAGATCTTCGGCGTGCTCGGGCCGGATGGCGCCGGCAAGACCACCCTGATG
>Ga0068714_10001134_pt1 | contig 41561 bp, 39 predicted proteins | sample MTBNYHSulfiMetaG_FD_62988 | JGI IMG/M metagenome (GOLD analysis project Ga0068714, IMG submission 62988) | Enrichment culture microbial communities from rom New York Harbor, USA that are MTBE-degrading - MTBE-NYH (New York Harbor Sulfidogenic)... | ecosystem: Environmental > Aquatic > Marine >... | reverse complement strand
CGTCCAGGTATTTTCTCTTTGTGACCATCTGGTCCAGGAAGACGCTCATGTGCGCCTCCGGTCCTCCGTATGCTCCGAGTGAACAGATCAGAACATCCATGAGAAAACTTCGCCAGGTGGACCTCAATTTTATGCCATCGATGACGGGGTCCTTTTTATGATCTTCCATTATGCATTGTCAACGGATCGGGTTCACGGCTTTTCTTCGACAGGAGATAATGAGCCACGAACCATTCACCTCCCCCGTAAGTTCCGAAGAGTTCGCTGCAGGCCATAAGGAAGATCCTCCAGCGGTTTTCCCAGACCCGACGATCCTTTCCGTAGGTTTCCTGGAGTATCGGCCTTATCCTGCTGCGATTGCCGTCCATTTTTTTAAGCCAGGCTTCAAGGGTTTTCACATAGTGCCGGCCGTTTACCGGCCAGTTTTTCTCCACCCGAAGGTCTTCCTGGTAATACCTCGGAAGATCATAGCTTGGCATCATTCCCCCGGCAAAAAAATAGTACCCCATCCAGTCGGAGGGGTCTCGATCCTTGTAGAGATAGGATGTGTTCCGGTGACAGAAAAAGTGGAGGAAGCATTTCCCTTCCGGTGTCAGCCATCCTGATATCCTGGCCAGGAGACCTCCCCAGTCCCTGATGTGTTCGACCATCTCCACTCTCCACCGAAACAACCCTATCGTAAAGTTCTTCGGTACTATAACACGTGATATCGGCCCGTTCAGCGGTGATGTTGGAAAAGCCTCTCTGGGAAGCCTCGCGCAATATGTAGTCTATCTGGGCGGATGAGTTCGAAAGGGCGTGTATCTTTATGCCCGGGAATTTTTCGGCGGCCCACAGCGAAAACGATCCCCAGCCGCACCCCAGGTCCAGAATTGTCTGGCCCGGCTCTATGCCTGCACGGGAAGCGGTCATTTCCAGCATGGCATCTTCTGCCGCGTCAAGATCCCCAACTCCGTCATGCCAGTAGCAGCAGCTATATTTTCTCCGGTATCCAAGGAAAGATTCGAAGAACTCCGGGGGGAGTTCGTAATGCTGTCTGTTGGCACGATCCTGTTCAATGGTAGCGGGTCCCTGGCGAAGATCGGCAGCAAAGCGAGCCTTGCTCTCGGCCAGGGATCCTTCTTTGGCTTCCATGTCCTTGAGGATACCCATAAGCCTGCGCCTTATACCAGAGCGGACCAGTGCGTCGGGAAGGACACCCGATTCTGCAAGAAAAGCAGGGTTCATCTGCCGGCAGGTTTCCCCGGGAACCAGGGGAAGAACGGACTGGTATTCTTCATGTACTCTGTATAGCCCTCCTGGGTTTCGGCCATCTTCTTCTCCAGCATTGGAATGCCCGATACCTTCAGAAGCAGGAAGGTTATCGCCAGGGGGCTTATTACCGCGACAAAGCCGCCCTTAATGGAAAGGGCCATTATGAAGATCCCCCACCACATAGTCGCTTCGCCGAAATAATTTGGGTGCCGGGTATACTTCCAGAGCCCGTAACGCATTACCTTGCCCTTGTTCCCGGGGTCTTTCTTGAACTGGAAGAGCTGGAAATCACCTGCAGATTCGAAGAAAAAGCCTACGCACCATACCGCCAGGCCTGTTGCGTCAAAGATGGTAAGCCCTCTTGCAGGGTTGAGGTTGATAAAGATCACCGATGAAGCGATCAATACCATAAGGGCTCCCTGGAGCATGAATACCTGAAGGAAACTCCTGATAAGGGAAAATTCCCCCCATTCTTTTCTCCACTTTGCGTAGCGGTAATCCTCACCCCTCCCAAGGTTCCGGAAGTGAATATAGATCGCAAGCCTCAACCCCCAGAGTGTCACAAGGCACGTTGCAAGGACCTGCCTGGCCTCTGCGTATCCAGGGGCCAGAAGGAATGTGACAATGGCAATCAGGACAAAGCCGCCCCCCCACGCAATATCTGCGAGGGAATTGTCCTTCCTCACAACTGCGACCAGGAAGAAAAGCGACATGTAAATAAAAACCATCAACATTACCACAAGAAAAGAATGCATCGTCCACATCTCCCAACAGTCCGGGCTCGCCCCGGACTGTTACAGGTATTCAGGAACGACCCCATGTTATTATGACATCTAGCTAGCTGTTTTTAGATTCATACAGATAATATTATCATTGCAAATTATTGGGAAGACATCTCAAAGTGCCAGGCATAAGCGACAGGGATCCAAATGAAAGGAGGAGGACATTTTGCCTAAAGGAAGGATATTTGCTCTTCTTGGTATTTTAACGATGCTGGCCGTGATCCTTTACGGTTTTTTCAGGGGGGATCTTTTTGAAGAAGGAAAAGTTATTACCTCCCTGGTCTGGGGGAGGGTTACCCTGGTTGACCTCTATGTGGGTATTGCATTGTTTGCTCTCTGGATCATTCACAGGGAGAGTTCGATCCTCCGTACTGCGGTCTGGATCACTCTCCTGGTCCTGCTTGGCAACCTGGCAGCTTCCGCATACCTTTACCTGGCCTTTCTGCAGAGCCGTCACAATGGAGAGGCCTTCTGGCATGGGGAAAAAGGGTGAGATCCAGGACGGCCTGCAGGTCAGAACCCCCTCTGCTGTCCCTTCCAGGGGGGAGAGGCACTTTGTTTGAACTCTTCCACGCTAGGGCCGCCCAGGTTCCTGAGCCTCCATGTTCCGTAAAGATAGCTTGCCACCAAAAGACCTACGACGGAGGGCCAGCCGGAGAGGATGGAGAAGACGAGTAAGGCTGCCTCACGTCCGGACCTTAGCAGCAACAATTGCAGAAAAAGCCTGGAACCGAAAAAAACAACCCACAGGATCGTAACCTCGGTATAGGCAGGCCGTACCCTCGGATGCCAGTACCATGCAAGGGGGTAATGGCGTGCAAAGTAGCTTGTCCATGCCACGAATGGTCTTCCCGCGACCAGGCTTGCAAGGCAAAGGAAAAGGACGAGACCATTTGTCCCGATGTTGGACAGAAGAACATCCCCTGCCCTTCCGCTGCGGTATACGGCAAAAATCCCTATTGCCAGGACCAGCAATCCTGAAAGCGGGGGAATGAGGGATCTGCTGCGGAGCAGGTTACGCGCGAGGAAAAGAAGGCCGATAGTAAAAGCGACCCCGGCAGCAATATCTATCCTCCAGACAAGTGCCAGGACAAAGAAGACGATGAACGGCAGAAGGGCTTCGAAAGAATGATCTCGCCCTCTGGCTATCTCTTTGAACTCTTCCCTGATCTCCCGGATCTTGTCGCTGAAAAGGCCCATTTTATCGCCCCCCCTGATTAACAACCTTTGCTAAAAAGGCCATTGGTCAAACAATTCCGGGATATCCACGGTTACCCTTTAAAGGCGCATGCCTGGTGAAGGTCTGAAGAGTCCGTAGAAAACGACTCCCGCAATTGCAGAGAAGAGGAGGAACCAGGTCATCATTGAGACCCGTTCGAAAAGCAGAAGAACCATGAAAGCGGCAAGGTAATAAAGTACCGATAATCTGATCCACTTCCCCGCGAGAGCGTTCCCAAGGTCGTCCACAACAGCTCTGTCTCTTTTTCGCTGCCTTAAAAGGATAAGGCCGGCACCTGAGAGCGGCAACATTACCGCGAGAATCTCCGGTAAGCTTCTGTTCAGGAGTCCCGCTTCCGCAGGTGGCAGGACAATTGCAGCCGATACTGAAAGAGAAGCTGAAACAAGGGCTGCTATAGTCAGGAACCGGCCCTTGCCGTGCCGGATATAGGCAAGGAACAAAGCCAGGGAAAGAAGGAAAAGGTACAGGCTGTTGCCCCTGGAATAGACCAGGTAGACCGTGATGCCTGCCAGTACAGCCATGTCTGCATAGGTGGGTTTTGAGCCGCATATCCCGGAGATCAGCCTTAATAGAAGAAGTAGCAAAAAGATGACACCCAGGTCCAGAGAGTCATACCAGGGGTAAAAGAAAAGAAAGACAGCAGCGGCAACGAATGCCGACAGGTCGTTAAGGGGATCCAGTTCCCTTGCAAGGGCCCAGGCAAGGAAGAATCCCCCACCCAGCGCCGCACCGGTTAAGAGGGAACCTGAGTGGAACCAGACGGCTGCAGCAACAAATACCGATGCTATTACAACCCAGAGGTTGGTCCTGTAACCAAGGTCCACCTTTCTGCCAAGAGAGAAACCGGGCATGGCCAACCCTCCTTGAAAACGATCACAGTATTCAATGATTCTACCCCAGTATTCATCGTTCTATACACGCTCAAGGATCAATGCGGTCTGTTTTGAAAGACCAAATCCCCATTTATATTGTGCATTTTCAGGGTGTAAAATGATGGCAAGGCACATCGATGGGGCAAGATGTGAAGAGGTCGATATGAGATGAGGTCGAAGAGGCTTTTTGTAGCTTCCGTAGCGATCTTTTCAATAATACTTTTTATGGCCACTTGTGCCGGTGCCGCATATATTAACGGCCAGGATATCGACGGTATAGTGTTCGATGGAGCGATCTACCTCATTGATCCGGAAGGCGAGCCCGTAAGGGCTGTCTTTTCAGGCTACCAGGTGACGATCTACTGGGGAGACGGGGGAACGAGCAAGTATCTGCTTGAATCGATGGAGATCGAGTTTCCATGGGACATCGAACTTTTCACCGATCCCGACCAACCTCAACCTCTTATAAATCCTATACTCGAGATATTCCAATAGTGCCGGGGCAAGTGAGCGGCTCGAATATGCGACCATAAGGGGGTTATTGTTGTGAAGAAGATCAAGATCGGGAACAACCCCTATTTATTGCCGATGCCTATGGTGATAGTGGGCTCCAGCATAGGGAAGCGGCCTAATTTCATGGCAGTGGCCTGGGTGAGCAGGGTGAACGCCAAGCCTGCGCTTATGAGCGTCGCCATCGGCCGCCATGCCACAGCCCAGGCCATTCAACACACAGGAGAGTACAGCATCAACATACCCCCGGTGGATCTTGTTAAAGAGACGGACCTTCTGGGGATCGTAAGCGGGTCGGATTTCGACAAGTCATCCCTCTTTGAGATATTCTACGGCTCCCTGAGAAAGGCGCCCATGATCAGACAGTGTCCCGTTACGATGGAATGCAAGGTTGTCCAGGCAATTGAACTGCCCGTGGATGTCCTGTTCATCGGCGAGGTCGTTGAAGTGTGGTCCGAGGAAAGATTTCTCTCCGACGGAAACCCGGATGTCGAAAAAGTCAAGCCTTTCTGCCTGACCATGCCCGACAACCGCTACTGGTCGGTGGGGAATGAGGTTGGAAGGGCCTGGCATGACGGTCTAGGGCTCAAGGACAGTCTTTCGCGGACCGCAGAGAAGGCCTGATGAACTGGCTATCCTATACAAGCCTTGCATGGACCGAGAGGATACTGTCTCCTCCTGAGGATATGCGCGAAGAGGCGCAGGTATATATAGACGCCGTTAAGATGAACTTCGACGGGGGAGCCAGGACCATGCTCCACCTCGGGTGCGGCGCCGGGGGGCATGACTTTCATTTCAGGGATCATTTTGAGATCACAGGGGTGGACCTTTGCGAAGAGATGCTTGTTATGGCGAGAGGGCTTAACCCTGAGGTCAGGTATTTTCAGGGCGACATGCGCAGTGTGAGGCTGGATCGAAAGTTCGACGCGGTCGTGATCCCCGACTCGATCATGTATATGACCACAATAGAGGACGTGAAGAAGGTCCTTGGAACTGCGACCCTGCATCTTGTCCCGGGCGGTGTCTTCCTGGCCGTGGTCCATCCGAAAGAGGCTTTCCGGAACAACAATTTCGTATACTCCGGTTCGGACGGGGAAACCGAGGTCACTGTCTTCGAGAATAACCACGTGGTCTCGGACAGCACCTACGAGGCCGTTATGGTCTACCTCATCCGCCGGGGCGGAGATCTGCAGATCCTTCACGATGTCCATACCCTGGGCCTTTTCAGCCACTCAGAGTGGATGGGGGCTTTTGACGGATCGGGGCTTTTTATGGTGGAAGAGATAGCCCTGGATGATCTGTACGATGACTTCCTTGCCGAAGATGGGGATTACCGGCTTAAGGCCTATGTCTGCACATTTTCGAGAAAAAAGAAGGATGAAGATCTGGCGGTATTAATTTGATCAGGCGAGATCCCGAAGCAAAGAGAGGAACATAATGGACAGTTCGAACCTGTTAGTTCTTGCCGTGCTTGCCGTCACAGTGGTCTTCCTTGTTGTCGATGTAGTCAGGATCGACGTCGTGGCTATTGTGTGCATGCTTGCCCTTGGATGGACCGGGGTCCTGTCCCCGGGGGAGGTCTTCAGCGGGTTTTCCAGCAATGCCGTCATGGCCATGATGGGGGTTATGATCCTGGGGCAGGGCATAGCAGGAACGGGCATCATGGACCTGTTCTCTGCGGCAGAGATAAGGAAGGCAGGAACAGACAGGAGAAAAATAATTGGACTGATGTCCCTTTCTGTGGGCCTTCTCTCGGGATTCGTGCAGAACATTGGGGCGGCGGCTCTTTTCCTGCCGGGGATACTCGATATCTCCCGCCGGGAAAAGATCCCGCCATCTGCCCTGATAATGCCCATAGGTTTTGCGGCCATCCTGGGCGGCACCCTGACCATGATAGGTTCGGGTCCCCTTATTCTCATCAACGACCTGATCCGTAACTTCGGTCTTGAGCCCTACACGTTCTTCAGCGTCACGCCCGTGGGAGTGCCCCTTCTGATAGCGGGCATAATGACAGGGGCTGGGATATTCGCGGCCCTGTACCCGAGGCTGAACGAAGGTATCCTGAAGTGGGGATACTTCGGGAAAGTTACGCTGCCGCAGGTATTCAAGGTCAGTGACCGTGCGGTGGTGATCCCGGTAGCGGTGATCATCGTTCTGACCCTTTTCCTGATGGAGGTTGCCGGCCTATGAAGCGTTCATGTCTCTGCTATCATGGTAAGGGTTCCATTCAGGAGGTGACAAGTTGAACACTCTGGTTTCCTTGCTTGCGGGTTTCCTGCTCGCCCTGCTTCTTTATGTCTCCTTCAAAATGATCCGTCGTTCCGGTAGTTCCAGAGGCCGTGAGACCACGGTACACTCAAGCATCCAGCAACTGAAGTCCATAGGGCAACTTTCGGTCTTCAAGGTCCTCACCAAGGAGATAGTCACCGAGGTTGACCATTCCTGGGGGGCAATAGGGAAGAAATACTTTTCCTGGATACTCTCTAACAAGAAGATGGCCATGATCTTCGAGTTCGTCATAGATTTCCGTTATGACCTCCGTAGTCCTGAATTCCAGATAATCGAGGAATCGGAGGGCAATTACCTTCTTAGGATGCCCCCCTGCGTCCATGAGACAAGCATCAGGGATGTCCAGTTCTACGACGAGCAGAAGTGCAAGCTTCTGCCCCTTCTTCTTCCGGACCTCCTTAATACCATTCTTGGTGACGGTTTCAGCGAGGAGGACAAGAACAGGCTGAAGGACGCGGCCAAAAGGGCTGCGGAAGCCCAGGCGGACTCGATGATAGCCGGTCTCTGTCCCGACGTTGAGCAGTCGGCGAGGCAAACACTCCAGTCCCTGGCTAAAGCCTTCGGCGCTGAGAGCGTAAACTTCGAGTTCCCTCATGCAGGGAAGAAGGGTGCGACCAAAGACGACAGGGAATGAAGGAAGTCCTGACCGGAAGGTCAGGGCTTCCTGTTCTCCCCGCTTGTTCCTGCTGTGTCCTGGTCCATGCTTTCCGCTACTTTTTTGTCCAGTCCCTTACAGCATCCCAGTCACGGAAGTCCCCGACGGGGCTTTTGGCCATTTTTATTGCAGCCCTTTCCAGGAGAGAGAGTTTGCCCGGGTCTATCCTTCCTGCAAAGTATCCCAGTAGAGCAGGCTTCAACGGTGCTATGGAATCGTCCAGGGCCTTCCGGCCCGCAGCGCGCTGTTCCTCGTCGTCAACAGCGAAAGCCATTCCCACGGCAAAGGCCCCTGCCAGCCGGTTCTCCAGATCTGCGCCGTGCTTTTCGACGAAAGCCTTCACTTCCTTGATCTTTCCGTAATAAAAGGGGCCCCCCAGGATAACATGGTCATATCCATCTGTGAGGGGTGAGTCCTTGAGGTTCACAGCTTCCGCTTGCCAACCTGCTGCCCCTATCTCCGATGCAATGGCTTCCTCGATCTCACTGGTCGATCCCTTGCTCGTTGCGAAAGCCACCAGGACCCTGCCTTTCGCCTGGGCAGAAGATCCGGCTCCCTCGACCGCGAAAGCACACCCGGCAAAGAACCATGCAGTGGCCGCCATAAGGCCAAGTGCGATAAAGTCGGAAGCTTTCGCCAGCTTTTTAGGACCGGACCCTTTGAAGACAAACCTTTTCAACAATGTTTCTCCTTCTTCCCGTCTGTTGTAATCACTCAGCCTTGTGAAGGTGGACGTCCTGCTGCGGGAAGGGTATAGAGATCCCCTCTGCGTCGAAACGCTTCTTGATCCCTTCCTGTAGGTCAAAGAAGGCGCCCCAGTAGTCGGCATTTTTTACCCAGGGCCGGACTGCGAGATCCACGCTGCTGTCTGCCAGAGCGAGAACTCCAATGGTTGGGGCTGGTTCCCCGAGTACCCGCTTATCCTCCCGGAGAACATTCTCCAGTGCCTTTTTAACCTTGTCGATATCATCGGAGTAGCTCACGCTGGCAACCAGGTCGAGACGGCGAATATCCTTGGCAGAATAGTTGACTATGTTATCGGCCATCATTTTGCCATTGGGAACGATGATCTTCTTGTTGTCAGGTGATTTGAGCTCCGTTGTGAAAATGCTTACCTCTTCCACGGTACCGGCCACTCCGCCCCCCTCGATATAATCCCCGGCCGTGAAGGGCTTGAAGAGTATTATCAGGACACCTGACGCGAAGTTGGCCAGGGAACCCTGGAGGGCCAGACCTACCGCGAAGGCTGCCGCACCGAGTATTGCAACAAATGAGGCAGTCTGGATCCCCATCTGGCCGAGGGCCGCTACGATGACAAAGGCCATGACGGCAAAGTACGATAAGCTGGAGACGAACTTTGCCAGAGTTTCATCGATATTCCATTTCGAGAGGGTCCTCTTTATCAATGATCGGATCCCCCGGGCGGCCATGCGCCCTATTATCAGGATCAGCAGGGCGGCGATCAGTTTCAGCCCATAAAGTGTTACACAGTCCATTAACATTGATGCAGTGAATCCCATTAGAAAACCTCCGTGTTACAGATTTTGATCTGTGGACCATTCATGCGCTACAAGCATGAATATTTCGTATGGCAGGCGGTGAAGCTTGCAAAGGGGCTGATGCAAGGATGCTAGAACTCCACCAGTTCTACCCTCCTGTTCTTTGCCCTTCCCTCCTCGGTCCTGTTCGAAGCGACGGGGGCCAGCATGCCCACACCCGCCGGGATCATCCGCGACGCGGGGATCTGGAACTTCTCCTGCAGGTATTTGACCACCGATTCCGCGCGTCTCCTGGAAAGCCCCATATTGTACTCCCTGTCGCCGGTGCTGTCGGTGTGGCCCACGACAAGGACCCTCAGATCGGGAGAGGCTTTCAGCAGCTTGGCGATCTCCTCCAAAGCCGGAACTGACTCGGGTTTTATGTCCGTCTTGTCTGTGTCGAAGAAGATCCCGTAGAGGGCGATCCGTCCTGTTTCCTCGATCCCTTTCGCCATCTCCTCTGAGGTAACTGTCACCATCCTGGTCTCCATCGGTCTGGTCTCGACAAGATCCACTCTTACGTAGGTTCGCCCTTTCTCCATTTTTGTCTCGTTACCCCAGAAGTGATTCTCCAGGGCGTAAAGGGTCACATAGACGTCCCCCTCCGGCCTGGTCAGCCGGGCCGACAGGAACTGCTGATTCTTGGTCCGTTCATCTCCGGGGAGGGGGTAATGCCTGTCCCTTCCGTAAAGGGTTTCGGCGAAACTGTCGTAAGGGCCGAGTTCTTCCTTCGATGCCGAAAAAAGTATCTCGTAGCCATTTCCCTTCAGTTCAGCCTCGTAGTTCCGAAGGACTTCCAGGGCGCTCCGTCCCTCCGGCACGATGTAGAGGATCCTGGTGACCCTGCCCTCCACTTTGTCTTCGGCTGCGAACTTGTACCTGTCCCCTTCGTAGACAGTTTTGCCGAGGGGTACCAGGGCACTGTCGTATTCATTCGTCGAATACTGGACGATGAAGGAACCCTCGTATCGTTTTAGCAGGGATGGATCCCTGCTGTTTTCGACATCTGCTCCGAAGCCCAGGGACGGCAACAGAAAAACAAGAACGAGGGAAAGGATATACCTGGATCTGAAGGACTTGCCTTTCATCGGCATAACTGCCACCTCCTTTTTCAATTCTCTGAAAATTCACTGGTGTACAGGATCATTATAATAGAATAGCAAAAAGGAAGCAGGATCCTGGTTTATTGTCGGGATATTCCCGGCCGGGCAAAGAAAGTGCCAGGAGAGTGATCGGAGGTAGAACCCTTGAAGATCATCGAGACAGGTATCTTTATCCAGGCGAGTCGCGAAAAGGTATGGGAAGCGCTTTCGGATCTCGGGAAATACTCCGAGTGGAATCCCTTCATCCCCGGTATTTCGGGCGAATTGAAGGAAGGAGCCCGGCTTTTGGTGCGGATAGCTATTCCGGGAAGGAGTCCGATGGATTTTGCCCCCATTGTCAAGGTTGCAGAACCGCGAGTGGAGCTGCGCTGGCTCGGGCGCCTTTGGATCCCGGGCCTCCTGGACGGTGAACATTCCTTCAGGATAGAGGAGGCCGGCGAGGGGCATGTCCACCTTGTCCAGAGCGAAATATTCCGGGGGATCCTTGTGCCCTTTCTCCCATCGTCCCTTTTTGAAAGGACACGGCAGGGCTTCGAGGAGATGGACCGGGCACTCAAGGAAAGAGTGGAAGGTACCGGTTCCTGAAGACCTCTAGATCGACAGGAACCCGGCAACAAGGAATGCCGCGCAGGCCATGCTTGCGGCTATCATCGCGTAGGGCAGCTGGGTCAGGGCATGGCGTATGTTGTCGCACCCCGTGGAAGCCGAAACAAGGATGGTCCCGTCGGAGTAGAAGCAGCAATGCTGCCCCATGGTCCCTGCTGCGACGGTCGCAGCCACCGCAAGGACCAGGTTGGCCCCCAGGGCCTGTGCCAGGGGGATCACCAGCGGGAATGCGATCAGGTACAGGCTCCAACTGATGCCCACCAGGAAGGCGACCAGGCCCAGGATAACGAAGATGACGAGAGGGAAGAGCGCCGGCGATAGAAGAGGTGTTGCCTTCCCGATAATGAAAGGGATCAGACCCAGGTCCTGGTTTACCTGGTTGAAAGTGAAGGCCAGGGTTGTGAATACCATGGGGAAAAGCATGTTGCTGATCCCCTTCAGACAGGTTTCGGTGAAACGTGCCACGCGCATGATCCCCTGATAGCGGTAGTAGATACAGCAGAAGCAGAGGGCAGCGACCCCTCCCTTGAATAGATTGACCTCAAACCCCATCGTTCCCGCTATAAGTACCAGGAGAGGCAAAACCAGGTTTCTGGCCCTTGCATTCGGTACTTCATTTGCGAAGTCGGAAGATTTTCTCATGGCGATGAGATCCGAACCCGGAGGTGCCAGCTCACCGGTTCTCAAGACCCGTTCTTCGGCCTTTTTCATTGGTCCCAGGGCAGGAACGATGCCGGAGATAACCAGCGGAACCATGAAAAAGGCGAACCAGGCGTAGAAATTGAACGGGATCGTCCTTACGAAGAATGCCAATCCCTGTCCAGCGGGCAGGTTCATATACTTTTCGAGCAGGGCCGCTATGAAAACAGCCCAGGCCGAAATGGGCACCAGCGAGGCCACCGGGGCTGCGGACGAATTAACGACGTATGCTGTCATCTCCCTGGGGACCTTGAAGCGGTCAGCCGACGGGGTCATGCAGATCCCAAGGGTCAGGCTGATAAGAAAGTCATCGATAAAGATGAACAGGCTCATGAGCCATGTCCCCAACAGTACGCCCCTTCGCGTGGAGACCCTTGAAGAGACCCAGTCTCCGAAACCCCTGGTCCCACCCGACCGGTCAAGCACAGCCACAAAGGCGCCCATCACCGAACACAGCAGAATAACGAAACCTATGGTCGGGTCCTGCATTACTCCGTAAACAGTGTCCAGCATCGACGGGAAAAAGGAGAGACCGCTCTTCAGCATGAAGCCGACAGCGATGGCAATAACCAGTGATTCCAGGGAACGCCTTGTTGCGATAACGGCGCCAAGCAGAACAGTTACTGGAACAAGGGAAACCCAACCTTCCGGGCTCAAATCCGTACCCCCACAACCGGGAAATTTGTTCTGTTTGTTGCATGCAAATAATAATACACCCTGTCCGGAACTGGCAAAGCCCCTTTAATCATAGTAAAATAGCATCAGTTCAAAGAAACTGTTCCCCCCGGGAGGCGAGAATGACGGACACCGAAGATCGCTCCCAACTATCAGTTCTTCACGTAACCCCTGAAATAGCGCCCTTCTCCAAGGTGGGAGGCCTGGCGGATGTCGCCGGATCACTTCCTTCGGCATTGTACAGGCTTGGCGCTGATGTCCGTGTCATGACACCTTCGTGGCCCGGGGTGACCGAACGCCTGAGTGAGAAAGGTGCTGAGGAAATTTCCGACCCCGCATATGTCTGCGTGATGCTGAGGAACAGAGAATACTGCGGTTCCGTAAGGCTCTTCGTTCTTGACGGTTTGAAGATATGCCTTCTTGAGCATCACGATCTCTTTTCTTCGTCGGGGATCTATCCCCAGGACCTTGATCCTGTTTCTGTAACCCCTTTTGCCTTTCTCTCCCTGGCAGCGGTGGAATATTCCCTCTATGGCGGGTGGAGGCCCCAGGTCCTGCACCTGCACGACTGGCCCTCCTCCCTTGCGGCTGCAGCCCTGAAATGGCACAAGAAGTATTCCTTTGCTGACGGCAAGCCCAGGACGGTGCTCACGATCCACAACCTGGCCCACCAGGGTACTCTTCCTCTTTCAGCATTGAATGACCTGGGAATGGGTCCGGATTCTTTCTCGTTGGATGGCGCAGAATTTTACGGTAAGGCGAACCTGCTCAAGGGAGGCATTGTCGCCGCGGATCTAGTGACGACGGTCAGCCCTAATTATGCCAGGGAAATAATGACCCCGGAATTCGGCGAGGGGCTCGAAGGTGTCCTCGCATACCGTAAGGAAAAAGTATCAGGGATCCTCAATGGGATAGATACTGCTGTCTGGGATCCGGCTTCGGACAGGCTGATACCTGCCAATTTCAGCATTGGTGACATGAAGGGCAAGAAGGTGTGCCATGCCTCGTTATTATCCGAGTGCGGCTGGGATGGTTTTCAAGGGCCGGTACTGGTCTCAGTGGGGCGACTTGTAAGACAGAAGGGGTTGGATATCCTTCTTGATGCCCTGGACGAAATACTTGCAGCAGGAGCACGGCTTGCGGTTATAGGCACAGGGGAGGGATCCCTGGAGAAAAAGTTCGCCGATGCATCGGCCCGAAGACCTGATGGACTCCACTTCCGGCCTGCATTTGACGATCGTTTTGCCCGGCTTTCCTACGCCGGGGGTGACATATTTCTCATGCCGTCGCTTTTCGAACCCTGCGGACTTTCACAGATGATATCCATGAGGTACGGTACCGTACCGGTAGTGAGGGCTGTGGGAGGGCTTGCCGACACCGTCTTCGATGTCGACGCAGGACCTCGCGGGACTGGCTTCACCTTCGAAGATCTCAGTCCCGGTGCCCTGGCGGGTGCAGTAAAGAGGGCCCTGGCCCACTTCGCCGAACCAAGGCGATGGTCCCAGCTTCGGAAAAGATGCATGGAGAGGGATTTCTCGTGGGATCCTTCTGCGCGGTCATACCTGTCCCTTTATCGGTCACTGACGGAATGACGACTTTTTTATAATACTGGAGGGGATCGTCATGATATACGGCAAACACGGTAGAGTACTCGCCATAATACTCGCCGGGGGCAAGGGAGAACGCCTTATGCCCCTGACAAAGTACAGGGCAAAACCTGCGGTGCCCTTCGCGGCGAAGTACCGCATAGTCGATTTTGCCCTGTCCAACCTGGTTAACAGCGGTCTTTTCTCTATTTACGTCCTGGTCCAGTTCAAAAGTCAGTCCCTGAACGAACACATTGAACGGGGGTGGCAGTTCGGGGGAGCCCTAAGGGACAGGGACCATTTTGTCACCCTGGCCCCGGCCCAGATGTGGCGCGGCGAACACTGGTACCAGGGGACCTGCGACGCTGTCTTCCAGAACCTGCACCTGGTAACGCTATATGATGCCGATCATGTCTGCATTTTCGCCGCCGATCATATCTACAAGATGGACGTGGAACAGATGCTCGATTACCACATGGCAAAGAAAGCCGACGTAACAGTTGCCGCCAACGTGGTTCCCCGTGCGGAGGCCTGGCAATTCGGCTGCATCCACACCGACGAGGCAGGCAAGATCATTGATTTCGTTGAAAAGCCAAAGAATCCACCGGAGATCCCCGGGAAACCCGGTTTCACCTACGTGTCCATGGGCAACTACATATTCGAAAGGGAGATCCTTGAGGAAGCTGTTATCGATGATGCCCAGAACGAGGAAAGCAGCCACGACTTCGGAAGGGACGTCCTTCCTGGTCTGCATAAGAAATGCAGCATGTTCGCGTATGACTTCTCCACCAATGTCCTCCCCGGCAAGGACAGGCCCTACTGGAAGGACGTGGGCACAATAAAGGCCTACTGGGAAGCTCACATGGACCTGTGCAAGCCCGATTCAGACATGACCCTCTACAATCCCCGTTGGACGATCCGGACCGTTTCATTCTCGGATCCTCCTACCTACTCCTACCCGGTCGGCGGCCAGATATGCTCGATAATAGGCACCCTCAGGGCTGAGGGGAGCCGGGTTCTGGGTGCTGTAGCTCACAATTCTGTACTGTCGAGAGGCACTATCCTGAACCCTGGGTCGATGGTGGAGGACTGCATCCTTGGACAGGGCGTCGAAGTTGGGGAAGGATCGAAACTTCGTAAGGTTATTGTGGATGCCCACAACAAGATACCCCCGAACACAATAATCGGGTATGACATTGAAGAGGACCGCAAACGCTACCACGTGGACGATGAGTCCGGGATCGTTGTAATAGCAATGCCTGCGATGCAGCTGAGGAAGAACCTGGAGATACCCTTTACCCCGCCCCTGGATAGATAGGGTTGCAGAAGGTGGCAACAGGGAGCTGAATATAGGTATAATGGTACTGGTTATGTTGAAAATTTTTGTAAGACCCTGACAAAGAACAGACAAGTAGAGTAAGTGATCGTCTTCTGTTGGAAGCTGGTGGGCGGCTAAGACGGCGCCTGCCCGGTGGTAGAGTTTGCACATGCCCTGGCAGAGACTTTCGTGACCTGTAACAACGGTCTTTCCCTGCCACTGTTTTGCCTAGGGATCTACCTGGGGATCAAGAACATGAAGTTCGGGCCTAGTTTTCCGGCCCTAGTTAAAAAACAGGCACCTGAATTCCTGCACGGGATTTTAACCCTATACTCATCACCAACCCGGAGGAGGGCCTTAGGGAGATCACTGGTTAATTGAAAAATGGGGTAAAAACCGGGAACAGCACGAAAGGGGAAACGATGTCCTGCCGGCAGTAATACGCAAGGAGGGTACTGCCAAGATCTCGAGGTGAAAAGATGAGGAATGTGATACAGATATCCGAAGCTGCATCGCTGGCACTGCACGGTATGGGTATTCTGGCCATGTGCGGGGGTCGGGTAAGTGTCCAGGAGATAGCGGAAAAGACCGGGGCCTCCGAAGCCCACCTGTCGAAGGTTTTCCAGAGGCTATCCAGGGCCGGGCTGGTCAATTCTATGCGCGGTCCCAAAGGCGGGTTTGCCCTTGCCCGTCCGGCGGAGGAAATTACCCTTCTGGAGATCTTTACGGCAATAGAGGGTGACCCTAGACCTGAAGCATGCCTTCTGTCGAAAGGACGGTGCATCTTCAACGACTGCCTTTTTGGTGACCTTATCCCTGAGATAAACAGGAGGTTCCTGGATCACCTCTCCCAGAAGACCCTTGCCACGATAGTGCCCCCTGCCAAGTAACAACCCTTTGGGGTCTACCATTGAATTATTGGATTAGACGGACGCCTTGGGTTAGTTTACTATAGAAATGACGGAGGTGTGGCTCTAGGGGTCCGTAGGTCGGTGCAAGCTGATCTTACTTGTAACAACCCTTTGGGGTCAGACCTTGATTTTAACCCTTTGTATGATAAAATTATTTTATTATGACAAGACCTCTAAGGATCGAATACCCAGGTGCTCTCCATCATGTTATGTCTCGAGGCGACAACAAGCAGGGAATTTTCCTGAATGATCACGATCGTGAGAGATTTTTTGACATCTACTCAGATATTGTGGACAGGCTCGGTTGGGCAACATTTGCATGGTGCCTGATGGGCAATCATTTTCATCTTGTTGTTGAGACCCCTGATCCTAATCTTTCTGAGGGGATGAGACTCCTCAACGGTATATACACCCAATATTTCAACAAGAATCATGGGAGGGTAGGTCATCTCTTTCAGGGAAGGTTCCGCTCTATCGTAGTGGAAAAAAACAGGTACTTGTTGGAGCTTATAAGATACGTGGTTCTCAATCCTGTCAGATCCGGGCGGATAGACGCTCCCGGCGACTGGCGCTGGAGCAGTTATAGGGCGACCGCAGGGCTGGAAGAGTGTCCAGATTGGTTTGACCCAGGCTGGATTCTGGAGCTCGTGTCCGAAGGTGTCGGTGGCAGGGAAAGCCGAAGAAGGCAGTATATCGAATTTATCGCTCAGGGCATGTTAAAAGAAGAAGATATTATGGACAAGGTCCGGCAACAGATCTATCTCGGAGATGAGAGCTTTATCGAGAGTGTTCAGTTCAAGTGCCCTCCCGATGGATCTGATCCTGATATTGTTAATGAGCAGAGGAGAAAGCCCATGTCTTTCCTCCAAGAATATCTTAGAGGGTACCGTGACAGGAGAGAGGCCATGGCAAGAGCTTATCTTGAAGGAGGTTTTAGCCAGGCAGAAATATCGAAGCATTTCGGTGTACATTACAGTACTATTAGCAAAGCGGTACGAGACTACAAGAGGTCTTGATTGTATGCATACGGTCAAAATCAAGGTCTGACCCTAAGGGTTGGATGTGACAACGCAGTTGCGGCCGCTGGTCTTTGCGTCGTAAAGAGCCCTGTCGGCGTATTCGAAAAGCTCTTCGAAACTTGTTTTGCAAGGGGAGACTACTCCAGATACTCCGAAACTTGCGGTTACTTTGAAGGCTCGATCCTGGAAAGGCACCGAAAGCCCCTCCATGCATCCCCGCAGTTTTTCTGCCAGGTCCGCCGCTGAATCAGTATCGGTCTCGGGCAGAAGGATGATGAATTCCTCTCCCCCGAAACGGCCTATAATATCGGTTTTTCGAAGCGTATCGACCAATATTTTTGCAGCGGCTTTCAGAACTGCATCCCCTGCCGAGTGGCCGAAAGAGTCGTTGATGTTCTTGAAATGATCAAGGTCCAGCATGATCATCGAAAGCGCTCCGCCGAAACGGTGAAAACGGTAGATCTCCCTTACTGCCATTTCGTTGAAATGCCTGCGGTTGCAGACCCCCGTAAGCCCATCCCTCGCTGCCAGTTCCTCCAGTTGATCCATCAAATGTCGTATTCCGGAAAAGTCGCTGAGGATATATATCCTTCCGGTAGATTCGTTGTTTTCCCCGGTCAGAAGTGAAACGCTGCATTTGTAGTATTTTGTCATCTCTCCGCGGTTGATCCTGATATCGAACGACTCGGCCGGGTCATCATCCAGAAGCAGAATCAGTTCGGGGTAAGGAGCCAGTATTTCTTTAAGGGGGGAACCGATGGAGTCCCTGTCTATCTCGGGGATCATCCTTCCTGCTGCGGGGTTGAAATCGATCATCCGGCCCCTGTTGTCTGTCACAAGGACACCATCGCCCATGTTTTCAAAAATAACATCCCTTGCCAGAGGGACAATGTCAAGCAGCCTGTACCGGAAAAGTGCCAGGGAGAAAATGACGCCGCTCAGGGAAAGGGCGAAGGGATTAATGTCGAGACCCTGCGGTGCTACCTTGAACATGTAAATTATCATTACTACCCAAGGGATCAGGGAGCCAAAGATAAACAACATCACCTGCCGTCGGAAAAGCGGTGTTGATCTCAAATACATGACCGAGAAGATAAAAGTGCTGGCCGTCACGCAGAATGTCAGGTAAGTTACGCTTATCCAGGCCACCAGGCCCCTGTCGTAGGTGAAAAAGGGAAAAGCGCCAGAGGTCTCAATTCTCGGAGACAGGTGAAACAGGTTGAGGCCCCCAAGGGTCTGGGCAGAAAAGAAAAGGAACAGGGGGATCGAAAGGAAAATAATTAGCTTGCGGATCGTGATAAGGTTCTGTCTCCCTGATATATGAAGGGAGAAGAGGAGCCATGTCGGGGCCAGGACCTGGATCCCGAGGTGCTGAAAACGGATCCACGACATCATTTCGGCCAGAGTATCGGAAGAGAGTTCCATGGCGTAGCCAAAGCAGTAAACAGCGGCACCGGTCATGCACAGCGAGAGCCATTTAGCGGGGCTGCCCGCGTTCTTTCTTCTGATCCAGGTGCTGCCGGAGAGGAAAAGAAGGATCGCCGAAGAGAACAACAGTATGAAAATGGCGGATCTTGGGTTGATCATTGCAGGGACTCCTTTTTTGGGAAAACCGGTTTATCGTCCATCTCATGGATTTATATCACAGACCGTCGGGAAAACAACATTATTGGGATCAAGGTTTGAAAAACGATCCTCTATCAAATTTTTCTGCAACTCCTGATAAGGGGCAGGGGTACCTGTTGCCTTATATAAGGATCCAGGTGAAATCTATTCGTTGCCTCATGAGAAAATCAAAGCGACACAAATTGACACACAAAGCCAAAGCGACACCAAAGCGACACCAAAGCGACACCAAAGCGACATGGGTGTTGCAATGCGGAAAAGCATCTGCTATAGTCCCCTGCAAAGGGAGTGTCCGCTTAGATGAGAAGAGTCGAGGTTAGCAGAGGTTCCATGAAGTCCGCAAACTTTTACTGGTGGTGGCGCCCTCCGGCGCCGCGGGTCGACGCGTGATCACACGCGGGGCCGCGGTATAAAACCGCGGCCCCGCGTTTTTTGTATCGACGAGGGGCGTATCCGAAAGGATCAACGCCCCTTTTTGTTTGCGGACACCCCAAATTTATTGAGCCGAGGAGGAAGAGGAAATGAAGAGCATGAGGAAAGAAGACGAGGTAAGAAAGGGTTATTTTGGTACTTTCGGGGGGAGTTACGTCCCCGAACAGCTGCAGCCCAGGCTGGACGAACTTGAGGCTGCTTTCGTGTCGGCAATGGAGGATGATCTTTTCGCCGAGGAATTCGCGAGACTGCTGAAGGAATATGTTGGAAGACCATCCGCACTGACATACTGTGCCAATATTTCGAGGGAATACGGCGGAGGAAGGCTTTTCCTCAAGCGTGAGGATCTCAACCATACAGGGGCGCACAAGATCAACAACACCATAGGCCAGGCGCTCCTTGCCAAACGGATGGGCAAAAAGGAACTGATAGCCGAGACCGGGGCCGGCATGCATGGTACCGCTACCGCTACGGTAGCCGCACTTATGGGCATGGGGTGCACCATTTACATGGGCGAGGTGGATGTTCACAGGCAGGCCCCGAATGTTTCCCGCATGAAGGCTCTCGGAGCGGAAGTGGTTTCCGTAACCCACGGCCAGAAAACCCTCAAGGAGGCTGTCGATGCAGCCCTTGAAGCTTACGTGTTGAACCCCGGGACGTTCTACCTGCTGGGTTCCGCGGTGGGGCCCCATCCATTCCCCACTATGGTTCGCCAGTTCCAGAGCGTGATAGGCAAGGAGGCCAGGGAACAATTCCTCGAAAGGGAAGGCAAGTTGCCCGACCAGGTTCTGGCTTGTGTCGGCGGAGGCAGCAATGCCATCGGCATCTTTTCGAGTTTCCTCGATGACCGGGAGGTGGGCATCGTAGGCGTGGAACCGGCCGGCAGGGGGCTGGGAACGAATGAGCACGCGGCTACCCTGATGAAGGGAAACCCGGGTATTATCCATGGATTCAGAACCTACGTGCTGACAGACGAGAACGGCGAACCTTCTCCCGTCTACTCTATCTCGGCAGGGCTTGATTATCCCGGCGTAGGTCCAGAGCACGCATTCCTCATGGAGAGCGGAAGGGTTTCCTACGTTTCCGTCACCGATGATGAGGCGGTGGACGCATTCAGGGTCCTATGCAGGCTGGAGGGTATTATACCTGCCCTTGAAAGCTCTCATGCGGTGGCCCAGGCACTGAAGATACTCCCCGAACTTTCCAGGGACAAGACAGTGCTTGTCAACCTCTCGGGAAGAGGGGACAAGGACCTCGATTCGGTCCTGCCGCTGTTGGGTTTGTAGGGTGAAGAAAGTTTCATGAATTCTGTTCCTGTCGGGAGGCTTTTCTTGGCACGATCCGCCTTTACGGGTTTAGTGAAGTCTTTGCTGGATCGCATTTCCCCGGGAAAGCCCCCGGCAGGGCAGGTTAAAATGTTCAAAATCTGAACGTGATGACTTTGAACCGCTCATGCTGTCTGAAGTTGCCGCCTCTGTTTTTCCTTGTTGGTGTAAAATCATCCTGTTGGTACCTGCATGCAGAGGGAGGCCAAGCGACTTTAGATGAAAAACGACAGGGCAAAACAGGCTGAAAAGGTATCATGGATAGGACTGGGGGTCAATGCGGTCCTGACGGTGTTCAAGCTTTTTGCGGGATTCGCAGGCAACAGTGCTGCCATGATCGCTGACGCAGTCCACTCCCTCACCGATCTTGCTACCGACATCGTTGCCGTAATAGGTTTCAGGCTTACAGGGCGACCCATAGACCGGTCCCACGACTACGGGCACGGCAAGTTCGAGACGCTGACCACGGTCATAGTCGGCGCCTCGCTTCTGGCGGTGGCCGTGGGGATCTTCTACGGCGGCGGTGAAAGGATCCTGGCGGTCATAAGGGGCAGGACCATTCCGAGGCCCGGGATGATAGCCCTTGTCGCCGCAGCCACGTCGATCCTCGTAAAGGAGGTTCTTTACGTCTTTACGAGAAGGAAAGCTGCGACACTCTCCAGTGACGCCCTGATGGCCAAGGCATGGGATCACCGCTCGGATGCGCTCTCCTCGGTGGGGACCATGCTGGGAATAGGAGGAGCCATATTCCTGGGACCAAAAGCCAGGATCCTTGATCCGGTAGCTGCTATCGTGGTGGCAGTCGTCATCGTAAGGGTGGCTTTCCCGATAACCGTCCACAGCATCAGCGAACTCCTCGAGGAGTCTCTCTCTCAGGAAGAAGAAAAAGAGATAATGAATTCGATACTGCATGTCCCGGGTGTCATGGGTGCGCACCATCTCAGGACCAGGCGCATCGGGTCTGAAATAGCGCTTGAGATCCATATCCTGGTCGACCGGGCCCTCGATATTGCCTCTGCTCACGATATCTCGACAGAGGTAGAGAGCGCCGTCAGGGAGATACACGGTCAGGGGGCATTCGTATCAGTCCACGTTGAACCACAGTCTGAAGTGCTTCCGGGCCCAGTCCTTTTTGACGACGGGCATAACGGCACGGAGAAAGGCCCCGGACACCACCAGAGGGACTTCGAAAGCCTCATGAAATAGGTTAAGTGAGATCCACATTCAGCATGAAAGTGGTTTTACCGCCGATATCCACGCTCCTGCTGCTGCGTCTTTTGCGTCAAGGGCGGCAGCCCCGGGCATGTCGGGGAACATTTCCTGCAGTTGCCCTGGAGAGAACTCGTAAACCCTTGTCGGAGTGATCCTGACATCTTCAAAACCGGCCGCCTTGAGTTTGTCGGCATATTCTTCCTTGCCCAGTGCCCCGGCAATGCATCCGGCCCAGGCGTCTATGCTGTTTCGTATCTCCTCAGGCACGGGACGCAGAAACACAACATCTGAAAGGGATATCCTGCCTCCCGGTTTCAGCACCCTGAAAACCTCGCGAAAAACAGCATCCTTGTCGGGAGACAAATTTATCACGCAATTAGAGACTACCGCGTCCACGCTCCCGTCAGGAAGGGGAATATCTTCGATAAAGCCCTTCAGGAACTCCACGTTGTCCAACCCCCAGTGGACCCTGTTGGACTCGGCCGTAAGGATCATCTCGTCGGTCATATCCAGACCGTAGACCTTGCCGGAAGGACCGACCTCTCCACCGGCCAGGAAAGCGTCAAGGCCGGCGCCGCTCCCCAGGTCCAGCACCGTCTCGCCTGGTTTGAGTCCGGCCATCTCAACGGGGCTTCCGCAGCCAAAAGATTGGCCGAGAACGGCATCGGGTATCTTTTCCCTGGAGGTTCCATCATAGATCCCCTCCGTAATTGGGTCCGGTCCCTGGGATCCGCAGCATGAGGTGCCAGAACCGCAGCAAGACCTGTTTTTCCTTATGGCTTCGGCGTATTTTTTTCTCACACTGTCACGTATGTCGTTCAAAACGTTCATCCACCTTCCGTCTGCCCCGTCAGGGGGGTGTCAAGATCAAAACACCCGCACTTGCCTTTCTCCAGGATCTCGACAATGGACCCTAAACTCGAGAGAAAGATCTTGCGGTCATTCTCAGGGATCCTTTCGATCAATGATCGGAAGAACCCGTTCATCGAATCTTCGGTAGCCTCAAAAAAGCGGCGTCCTTTCTCTGTAAGAGACAAGGTAAGGGACCTCCTGTCCCCCGGATCCTGCGCTCTCAGGATATACCCCTGTTCAACAAGGCTGTCTGTGAGCCTTGTTACGGTGCTCCTGTCAAGCCTGAGGGTGGCTGCCAGAATACTTGGGGTTGCCTCGCTCAGCCGCCCGATCTCGACAATGACATGGCACTGGGCGAGGGTAACCCCGCAGCAGGATGCCCGGTCCCTGTCAAGAAGAGAAAGGTTCCTCGCCAGTTTGCGGGTCATCTCCCTGAGTTCCCATGCCTGCTCATGTATTTTCAGATCAACCACCTCCTTGATGTGAATAATTGTACTATACAACTATTGATAAAAGCAATAAAAAACAGGTTAATCAGCTTCCTTCTTCCGAACCGGCATGTTATGATTTTGTGGAATTCTGATCCGGCTTTGAATCATCGAAATTCAAACGCAAGAACCGGAGGGGATAGTTGTGGAGAGTGAGAAGTTCCGTATCAGCAAAGACACGATGGAGGAAATCAACGGTTTCCTGCTTGACCCGGGCAATCCGCATCTGCAGGCTCTTCTCAGGGTTGTAGCGAAATACGGTACTCCCGAAGAGATCAACGCGAAAGCTAAAGAAGCAAGGTGTTTTTCTGGCCTGATGGACCGGCTGGGCAGGATGGGTTCGCCCTATCTGGAGGATCTGAAATGGCTGGCCGACCAAAGGGACAAGGGCGCTTTCATCCCAATTTCCCAGTACCGCAGGAAGATCCTCGGTGATGGCGCGACAGCAAGGACTTTCGGCGAATCGACCTCGGTGACCCTTGAGATAAGCGCCCTGCAATACTTCCCTTTCCTTGTGGCCGAAGCCCAGCAGGCGATCGACAAGGGCGAGATCATGCCAGGGAGGTACATCAGGGTCCGCAAGATGAAAGAGCAGGAAAAGGACCAGGGCGATATTCTTGCCGTTGCGGCGGCTATGCAGATAGTCGGGGCCAGTTACGTTGAAACACTGGACACCAAGGGTACTGACGGATCCAACATACACCTTGGCGGCCCGGAGACTATTACGGGTTATTTTGGAGGCATCGGTCAGCCCAACGACCACGCACTGGCATGGGTGGACGAACTCCTCTACTACTTCACCCGCTACGGAATAAACGAGGTGCTCAACATCAATCCCGGTACGGTTTTGCTGGGATACCTTCTTTACAGGCTTGGAGTGGACATTCGTTTCAAGATCTCCGTTTTCATGGGCAACGACAACCCTTACGTCGTTCTGTGGACGCTGATGATGGCCAGGATGTTTGCCAGGAAGGATGGGTCCACCCCTCTTATCGGGTTCAATCTTTCAAACTCGGTAGATGCCGACACACTCATGGCTTCTGCCGATATTCGGAAAAGACTTGGCCTTGAGGACAAGGTCCGGATCGAGCACCATATAACCGAGACCTACAAGAGCATCGTCAGGCAACCCTACAACAGGCGCGAGGACCTGTTGAAAGTAGCGCGCCTTTACCCGAACATCTCTGCCAAGCACGAGGGCGGCGACCCCGAGATCGAGCAGACCATGGATTACCCCTCGGACATTCTTGACTATTTCCGAGACAAGGAGGAAGTCATTGCCTCGGGCGACATGGACAACCTCAGGAACAACTACCTCAAAAAGCACGATGCTACGAACAGGACAGCGGAAGAACTGACAAGGGCAGGACTTTCGTTCATAGCGGCATCGAATCTTCATGCCCGCTGAAGCCGTACATGGGTGCCCGGGGAGGATCCTCCCCGGGCACTTCTCCTTATCCGGGAAAGCATGACTGAAAGCCGCGAGGGGATAGATTATGCCGTAAGGGTCAGTGCCAGGGCCCGAAGAGTAACTTTGAGGATCGCTCCTCCTGAAGGGCTTGTGGTTGTTGTCCCCCGCGATTTCAGCAGGGGGAAAATTCCGTCCATAATAGAGGAGAGACGTACCTGGATAGAAAAGACGCTTGCCAGGGTTCTCCCAGACAAAAACGCCGGGCCTGATGTGCCGCTGCCGGAAAGATGTTTTTTGCCTGCCCTCCAGACCTGCCTTGACCTTGAAGAAAAAGATTTCCTGACACGACTCCGGTCGATAGCTCAAGAGAGACTTGTGCCCTGGGTCTGGAGCCTCTCAAGAGATGCAGGCCTGAACCCGGCTTCCATTTCAATCCGGAACCAGAGAACTATCTGGGGGAGCTGTAACGCCCAAGGCAGGATAAGCCTTAACCAGAAACTGCTGTTCCTGAAACCCCATCTTGTCCGCTACGTGATACTCCACGAACTTTGCCACCTCGAATACAGGAACCATTCGGCCCTTTTCTGGTCCTTTCTCGAGCAAGTGGACCCGGCCTGCAAAGCCCACAGGAAAGAGATCAGGTCTGCCCAGTGGAGTGTTCCGCCATGGGCGTATTGACAAGTATTTATATTTTGGTACGATAATACCAAATATACTCCGACGAGGTGAACTCCATGCCGGAAAAGGTAATGAGGAAGATAATCCAGATCGACAAGGACAAATGCGACGGATGCGGACAGTGTGCCGATGCCTGTCACGAGGGAGCCATCAGGATAATCGACGGGAAAGCCAGACTTGTCAGCGACTCCTACTGCGACGGGCTTGGTGACTGCATAGGAGAATGTCCCCTGGGTGCTATATCCTTTGTCGAGCGCGAAGCGATGCCCTATGATGAAGAGGCCGTCAAACGCAACATGGATGCCAAAAAGCAGGGTGCTCCCCTTCCCTGCGGATGTCCAGGCACCATGGCAAGGTCTCTCAGAGATGAACAAGGCTCGGACTGCGAATCCTCCTGCCAGGTCCAGGTCACACCTACAGGTCCCGCACATTCCGAACTGTCAAACTGGCCGGTCCAGCTCAGACTGGTCCCCGAGAACGCGCCATACCTCAAGGGGGCCGACATTCTTTTGTCTTCCGACTGTTCCGCAGCTGCATCCCCGGACTTTCATAACCGCTTCGTGCGTGGCCGGGTCCTTCTCATGGGTTGTCCAAAGCTTGATGATCCGGATTATTACAGGGAGAAACTTGCAAGGATGATCAGGGTCAACGAGCCTCCTTCTATTACGGTCGTCAGAATGGAGGTCCCATGCTGCGGAGGTCTTGTAAGGCTTGCCGAGGCTGCCGTTGAGGAGGCGAAAGTATCGGTCACCCTCAGAAGTGTCACCCTTGATGTCCGTGGCGGTATCATCGAGGACCAGAGCGTAAAATATCGCTTCCAGTAGTTTGGACTTGATGCCCCCGCGGGTTAAAATAGCCATAGCACCGGAAGCTGGACAAGATACCGGGGGTTAAAAAGATGGATCAGAACAGGAGTTCCAGCGGATCCAGATCAAAATTTGCTTCCTTGCTGATCCCGGCAATAATAGCCTTTCTTTCGGCGGTCCCCCTGGCGAGTGTCGTATCCGCTCACGGTGGGCCGCTTCTTTTGTCCCAGAGGGACGGGATCATCAGGTACATTACCGAGGTGGGGCTTGTCCCGGTGGAGGTAGCAAAGGGTTACGATCCCGATATGGGACCCGACGGGGTCTCCATTGTCTATGTTACAGAAGATGGTGTGCCGGGAGGGCCCCTCTCGTCGTCAATATGGATAAAAAACACCAGGACGGGAAGCGTCCGCTCCCTTATCAGGGTTGACGGAAGGGTGACCGGCCCGAAGTGGTCCCCCGGGGGTGAAATGGTTGCCTTCATGATGTTCGGGGAAGAGGATTTGTGGACCGTGCACGTGGTAGGATCCGACGGTTCCGGGCTGCTAAGGGTCGCACCCCCTCATGGGTCCCGGGAATCCTTCTCCCCGGGCAGTCTGGTCTGGCACCCCGGTAATGAAAGTCTTATTGTCCACGATCTGGATGTTCTGCGCAGGTATGCTCTTGACGGGAGCGAGGAGGAAAAGATACCCCTTGAAAGGTTTACAGGGGAATTGGGCCTGATCACATCCACCGACCGTTTCATACCCCACCCCCTGCATGAGGGTGTCTGGGCCTTTACAATGTCCGTTCCCGGAAGCCCAGAGTTCGAGAAAAAATTCGGCGAACCGAACCAGGCTCTTTTCATTATCGATCTGGATACCGGAACCAGGAAAAGGCTGACGCCCGATGACATGTTAGCGACAGACATTGACTGGTCAAGGAGCGGCAGGGTTATCTATTTCAGCGGATACCGGGACTCCATGATGAATGAAGATTACCCTTTCAGGGTCTACTCCCTCGATGTCCAGACACTGGAGATAACAGAGATCTGCTACGGGGAACAGCCCAGCCAATAAAGCCTAGCCCGAGCTGTCCTCTATTTCCTGGATCTTTTCCTCGAAGCCGTATATTGTGCCGTCGATCTCCTCGACGGTGCGATCCAGGTACTGGATGCCCGTTATCTCGTAACCTGAAGGCAGATGGTTGGAGAAACGCTTGACCTTGAGAAGAGACTTGAGGTAGCTCTTCTCGAAGAGGTTTATGACCTGCGCCGCCGTCAGGGCGTCGGCCTTGCCGTTCTCCAGAAAGAGGTAGGCCATCTCAAGGTTCTCGCCTATTTCCATCTCCCCGTACCAGATGTCCGCCAGGGTCTCCCTGAAGCGTTCCCGCTGCCGGGGGTCCACCATTTCACGGATGGCCCTCTCGATGAACTTCAGCCCCCTTCTCAGTTCGCTTTCCACGGTCCTCATATCGCCCTGGGGGAGGGAGAAGGATGCTATGTATTCCGCCTCGTCCGGCAAGGTCCTTCTGCCCTTCAGAAGTTTGCCGTAGTCGGGCCTCAGGGTAACCGATGCCTTTTCAGGCTGAGCCGACACCAGGTCCCTGAAGACCCTGCCGGTGTCGAATCCTTTGGACTCCTGGGGGGACTTTTTGAGCCAGGTAACAAAACCCGTTTCGAAGAGTCCCTTCCTTCCTGCTCTTCCCGCCATCTGGAGAAATTCGTTCTTTGATATGGGTTCCCTGTCATGGTAGCGTACCAATTGGGCGAAAATAACGTACTCGGCTGGAAGGTTGACCCCCAGGGCCAGGGCGTTGGTACCGCATACAACGTCCAGTATCCTTTCCCGGAAGGCTGACTCGACCAGGAGTTTCTCCTTGGGCAGCATCCCCCCGTGGTAGACACCCACTCCCCTCAACAGAGGCATATGTACGTTGCTTACATCGAGGATGCGGGCCAGTTCGTAGAGCCGATCCCTGTGTGCTTTTGCCTTCCGGGGGCGCTTGCGCGCTATCTTGTAGGCAAGGTCCACCGCACCCTTCTGGGAAAAGCAGAAGACCAGCGCGTCATGAAGCTTTTCAAGGATGGCGGGTTTTTTCGGGGTGAAGACCAGTTTTGTTACACGCTCGCGCCCTTCGTAGACCTCAAAAGATCTCCCGGTGACCTCACCCAGGTAATCCCCCACCGATCGAGCGCCGCCGAAGGTGGCTGACATTACAAGGATCGGTGAATCGGGACTTGTGGCAATGATCCCCTCTATATATGTGCGTGCCCTGTCGGGGTCGTCAAAAATATAGTGGAACTCGTCGATCACCACCCTCAGACCCGGTGTGCCTGCGTATTTCAGGGTGTAGATCTCCTGGGTGCAGCATATCACCGGGGCGTTCTCGTTCTTCTTGAAATCGCCCGTTTCAATGCCGACATCCAGTCCCATACGCCTCAGTTCCATGTACCGCTCGTTGCTCAGGGCCTTGATAGGGGCCGTGAATATGATGCGCCTGACACCGGGGGGCCAGATCTTTCCCTCAAGGTCCATAAGTCCGGACCACAGGTAGGCTACCCAGGTCTTTCCCGATCCGGTGGGTGCGGCCAGGACGGCGTCCCTGTCCCTGATCCTGTTCCAGGCCTTGACCTGCCAGGGGTAAAAAATTCCGTATTGTTCTGCCATGTCCGCCTCATTTCCTGAAGTGTTGCCGTGAAGGTCTCCGACGGTACTTATATTACTATGAACACCCTTTTACGAGTTCAATGTTGGATCTTCCTTCATGTTGGATCTTCCTTCCTTGACAAATGGGAAGAGCCGATAATATTATCAACCTAAGTCACCATCCGGTGACAGGAGGGAATATGCGCGATAAAGAGGAGACCAGGTCGAAGATACTGGAAGCGGTAGGAAAGATCCTCGAAGAAGAGGGCTTTCAGGGAATAGGCGTCAACAGCGTTTCCCGGAAGGCCGGGGTGGACAAGGTCCTGATCTACCGCTACTTCGGGGATCTGCCGGGGCTTCTTCGGGAGTTTGCCTCCAGCGGAGACTACTGGCCGTCAATGCACGGCCTTATAGAAAACGCCGAAAGGACCCCGCTTCCGCCCGAATCGTCGGATCTCGCCCTGGCCCTCCTGAAGGGCTATATCCGGGAGATACGGAATTCCCCGTCGGCCCAGGAGTTGCTCCTTGGGGAACTGGTTTCACGCAACGAGCTGTCTGAGGTGTCGGCAATGAAGCGGGAGAGGCAGGGGGCAGACCTTATCGAGGCCCTTGTCAGTGCAGCGCCCGATGCGGGCAAGGTAGACGTAGCTGCCATGGGTGCCCTCCTTTCTGCGGGGCTTACCTTCCTTATGCTCAGGGCCCGGAACTCCGATGCCTACCTGGGTATAGACATCTCCTCCGAAGAGGGGTGGGAGCGTATCGAAAGGGCCATGGAGGAACTCGTCAAGGGAGTCCTGGATAACGGTCAGTAGCCGATGAAGATAAAAGGGTTTCCACCATGGGAATCCGGAACCCTCATATAACAGTAAACCCCAAGGAGGAGTAATTTTGAGAAAACATGTTCTTATTCTTTGTGTCGGTTTTGTATTGGCAGTCCTGGTGAGCGGCACTGCGCTGGGTGCAGGATTCGCGCTTTACGATTTCAGCGCCAGGGGCAACGCCCTGGGTGGCGCCATGGTCGGGCGGGCCGACGACCCTTCGGCGATCGCTTTCAATCCGGCCGGGATCACCCAGATACCGGGGAGCAGTTTCATGACGGGCCTGGCATTCATTATGCCCGGCGGAAGATTGACCAACCTGACGACAGGCGGGAGCGAATCCCTGATAGACCACACTTTCATTCCTCCTCATTTCTACTACACCCGCCAGATGAGCGACCGCCTCTGGTTCGGCCTCGGCCTTATGACCCGCTTCGGCCTCGGGACCGACTTCCCCGAAGATTGGTACGGAAGATACAACAGCTACTACGCCAACATCCAGTCCGTATCTCTCAACCCCAACCTGGCCTGGAAGGTGAACGAACAACTGTCGGTTTCCGTCGGGGTCGAGGCGTTGTGGTTTGAATACGGTGCAAGGAGGAAAATCCCCCCTTCACAGCAGGTGCCAATGGAGGCAGATTTCAGACTTCTTGGAGACGACATAGGCTATGGCTGGAACGTGGGGCTTCACTACAAGCTTGACGAAACCACCAGGATCGGACTTCACTACCGAAGCCAGGTTAACCTGACCATCTCAGGAATTGTGGATTTTCTGGGCTCCAGAGATGCCTGGGGAGATTTAACCCTTCCAGAAATGTTCATGTTCGGGATAAGCAAACAGGTTACTCCTAAACTGAACATCGAAGTGGGGGCCATATACACGGGGTGGAGTTCTTACAACAGATTGCAGATCAATGTGGAAGGCCTGCCACCTAATTTGGTAGAAAAGAACTGGAAGAACACCTGGAGATACCAGCTCGGGCTCGAGTACAAGTACAGTCCCGAGTGGACCTGGAGGTTCGGCTACACTTATGACCAGGAGCCCTCCCCTGACAGCACGATCGACTTCCAGACGCCCATGAGCGACCGCCAGCTTTTCTCAATAGGGTTCGGCTACACCAAGAACGACAGGACCTGGGACTTCGCTTACACCTACCTTATGGCCGACGACAGGACCATAGCTGGCCGGCCTGGAGAGGGGATACCCAATTCGCGCACCAGCAATATGGATGCCCATATCTTCATGATCAGCTACAGTATGAAGTTTTAGGGAGCGTAACTCGTAAATCGTTAATCGGGAGTCGTTAATCGCAAGATCAAAAGCGTAAATGGTGAACTCGGGAAAACCGTAGATCGTGACTGGTGAACCGTAAACCGGAGAAATGAAAACATGCGTAGATAATATCCTCTCTGTCAAATTTTTGAAGCTTGATCAATACCCTTAAAAGAAGCCGGAATCCCTGAAAAGGTTCCGGCCTCTTTTTTAGTCTCAACGATTCACGATTCACGCACTGCCCTTTCATGTAAAATTACGTAACATGATGTTATCAAAGGGGGCCATAAGATCATGGAACTGGATTTCATAAAAGGTCACATGGGAGGCAATACCATCCTTCTTTTTGACGGCAGGCAGGTCAGGAAGGAATCGCTGGTCCTCGAGACGGCCCTCAAAGTCCTGGACAGAAAGCGCCTTTCCGCCGACCAGGCGGCGTTCCTGTACCCTTCAAAAGGGAAGAATACGATCCGGGCCCTGATCGTTGACATAACGAACCGGAACTTCATCCCTGCATGCGGTGGGTTTACCCAGGTGCTCGGCCGGGCCCTGGTGGAGACAGACATTGCAGGCCGTTTCGGGTTCAAGATCGAGAACCCGGTGTTCGATATCAACCTGGAACTGGAGTCAGGGGGCTCGATAGTTACGGTACACACCACAAAAAAAGGGAAATTCAGGAAGGCGGAAAGCGATATGACCTCCTTCGCGCGCATGCTGGCCGGGGACGGGGTCATGCGGGTTGACCTGGACGGTATCAGGTCCTTCAAATCAGGCTACTACCTTGTTCAGGAGGTTTCCAGCCTGAAAGAGCACTATCCCGAGGCCGATTTCGAGACGATGAACACCGCCGCTGTGAAGGCCATCTCCGAAGCCCAGGCCCTTTTCCAGCAGAAGGGATTTTCCTCGTCGCTGCACTTCTCTCTTTACGATGCATCCCCCTCTCATGGAGGTGACCTGAGGGCTGTCTTCCCCCACGGCGTACTCACCGGGAACATAGAGCCGACTTGCGGAACAGGCAGCACAGCCCTTGCCCTGGCCCTCCTGATGACCGGAGAGGGAAGAGATCTTGGGCTGGTAAGGGGCGGAAAACTGAAGGTCAAACTGGAGACCGGAGGGGGCCCGGTACTGGGCGGTCCCGACATCACTACGGTGGTGGTCGAGAGGAAGGAAGAAGAGGTACAAAGGGCCTTTTTCTCCCACAGCTTCGTGGAGATAACAGCCATGGGCACCGTCATCGTCTGATAAAGGTCAGCCACTCTGAACTTGCAATGCTGTGCGGAAACATGGTAATTATAGAACTGCGAAATTTTCCCGGATCCCGAAAGGGCAAAATCGTCGAAAGGCGATGACGCAAAGCCGCGGGTCTAAAACCTGAAGGGGTCATGACTGCCAGGCTGCAGAAGGGTTAGGGTTTTGCCCGTTGCGCGGCCACTTGGTGGCTGCGCCTTTTTGTCCAGGGAAAAAACAGGGGAGAGACAGGCGATGAAAATCAGCGGACCTGGACTGGAAAGTGCTCCCAACGGTTTTGAGCGTGCCATGGCCCTGGCGGGCGCGGCAACGCTCAAGGAGGTTCTCCCGATATGTGTCGAATCCCTTTTAGGCGTATCGGAAGGTTGCCTTGACTGCGGATGGGTATACCTTATCCCCGAAAAGTCTGATGTCTTCAAGTTGTGTTATTCCACGGGTGTTAGCGAGGCCTTTGCTGAAGCCAACAGTTCCTGGGCCCCTGATTCCGTTCACGGCAGAGCCCTTTACAGGGAGACCCCCTGGTACGGGGCATTCGCCGACACCCTGAACGGTAAAGATCCGCTTCTGTTTTCCGAGGGTCTTCGGGCTTTCGTGATACTTCCCCTCTCCCGGGACCTTCCCCTGGCAGGGTGCTTCTGCCTTGCCTCGCACGATCATGATCTTATCCCGCAATCTGCAAGGTGCGACATGGAGGCCCTTTCGAGGTGGTTCGACAAGACCGTTGCCCGGGTCCAGGTGAGTGAGAGCAGGATAAAGGAATCCTGGGACCTTCTCTCTCTCTTCGATGCAATGGGAGAGATGGTCTTCGCCTTTGGTCTTGACGGAGATGTGCTGTGGATGAACAGGACCGCCCATGACGAACTCGGCATTGAGAGGAAAGAGGAGAACAGGATCCACCTCCTCGACCTCCACCCTGCGGGATCGCGGCCCGAAGCAGCCCAGATATTCCGGAAGATGCTGGCAAGGGAGCAGCAGACTTCAAATGTTCCCTACGTTCGGAAAAACGGCACAACGGTGAATGCCACCACGCTGGGTGTCCCCGGAAGATGGAGGGGTGAGGATGTCCTTTTCGGTATCAGCCGGATACACGACGTTATCCCCAGAGCGGACAGGGACCTGAAAAGCGGGGTGACCAGCCTGGAAACAGAGATAGCCCGCATAGCCTCTATCTTCGATGAAAGGCTTTCCCGGATAGAGGAAGCCCTGTTGTTGAAATCATCTTCTTACAGGGAAACCACACGTGCGAAGAGGCTTGAGGAATGACTCTGCCTGAATCGAAGATGTCCTTTACCAAGATGCAAGGGAACGGAAACGACTTTATTATCATCGACAACAGGAGCGGCGCCTACGGGGACAATGCACTGAAAGATCTTGCCCTCGATCTCTGCCGGAGAAGGCTTTCCATAGGAGCGGACGGGCTCATGGCCCTGGAAGGGAGCGAATCAGCCCATTTCCGGATGCGGCTCTTCAACAGTGATGGTTCAGAGGGGGAAATGTGCGGCAACGGGGCAAGATGCCTTGCACGCTACTCCTTCAAGAACAAGATCGCCCCCGAAAGAATGACAATGGAGACGCTGGCAGGCCCGATAAAAGCGGAAGTTGAGGGCAGGTACGCGACACTGGACATGGGTGTTATCGACATCGCCTCGGTTCAGTCAAGGCAGAACATGACCCTCTCAGGCGAGAATTTCACATACAGCCAGCTTACAGTGGGTGTTCCCCACACTGTCGTTTTCCAGGATCCGGACGACAAGAGAAGCCAGAAGGACCTGACCCCGATAGCGATCGCTTTTCAGGCAGACAAGGAACGTTTCCCCCTGGGCACCAATGTGAATTTTCTGAAAGCGAGAGGTGCCGGGGAATTGTTCCTGCAAACCTACGAGAGAGGCGTGAACGATTTCACCCTTTCCTGCGGAACCGGATCCGTCGCCGGAGCAGTTGCGGCATGGACGGAGGGGTTGGTAACCCCTCCGGTGGAGGTCAGGAACCCGGGAGGGATCAACACCGTGCTGACAGAGGAGGAAGGCCCGGGAAAGGTCAGGCTCTACCTCAGGGGGCTGACCACGATCGTATCTGAAGGGTTCTTTTTCGCGGAGAGCCTTTGATCCTTCCGTTCACCGTTCACGCCCTTGCCCTTGTCTGTCATCCCGAGGAATGAAATGACGAGGGATCTGGTTTTCCGTGAATCGTAACTCGTGAATCGTGAATCGAAAAGTCAGGGAACCAACCAGATTCTTAGTCATTTCATTCCTCCGAACGACAACCACTTGCCTTTCCCGCTTCAACCCGTTCACCCCCGCAGAGATCGCGGGACTTCGCGTTGACCGTTGACGCCCTTGCCCTTGTCTGTCATCCTGAATCCGCGCTTTTGCGGATGAAGGATCTGGGTTGGATTTGAAACCAGACCCAGATTCTTCGCTCCGCTCAGAATGACAAGCCCTTGCCTTTTGCCTTTTCCTTTTACCGTTGACTGTTTACCGTTTACGTCCTTGATCTTGTCTCACCCACCCCGAAACAGACTCGAGCCCGCGTTTCAGGGCCTCAGTCCCGTATGCGTAGCCGAAACGCAGTCTTTTCTCGATCCCGAAACAGCTCCCGGGGAGCAGGAATGTCCCGGTAGAGCCCAGCAGGTCGATGCAGAACTCATCGGAGGGGATATCCAGGTCGTAACCTACAAAGGCCGTTGTACCCGCCCTGGGGCGGACCCAGTGGAACGCTGGTTCGGAGTCGACCCATTCCCCCAGCAGAGCAACACTCTCCCTGATGATCTCGAGGTTCCTTTCCATGATCTTTTCCCGGTTCTCCAGCGCTACGACAGCCAGTGCGTCCACAAGTGGGCCGCAGCTGATGGTTGTATAGTCGCGTCTTGCGAATGCCTCTTCTATGAATTCCTGTGGCCCGGCCATCCACCCGCTCCTGAGCCCGGCCAGGGAGAAGACCTTGGACATGCTCCCGGTGCTGACTCCCTTTTCGTATATATCTGCCATTGAAGGGACCGAAACACCGGGTTCGTGGACCAGGCCGCGGTAGGCTTCATCGCAAAGGACCCAGGCCCCGTGCTGACGGGCGATCCCCGCTATCTTCTCCAGCATCTCCCTGTCCATAAGGGACCCCGTGGGGTTGTTGGGGTTGTTCAGACAGATCAGGTCCACGCCGTTTTCCGACATCTTCTCAAGTTCGTCAGTATCAGGCAGCCAGGAGTTTCCGGGCCTCAGTTCAAGAATGTCGACTCTTGCCCCGAAGGCTTCGGGAATACTGGTAAGCTGCTGATAAGTGGGCCAGACGCTTATCACCCTGTCTCCGGGGTTGACCAGTGTGAAGAGGGCCAGGAAGTTCGCTGCCGATCCCCCGTTCATCACAAGAACCGTTTCGGGGTTCCTTTCCTCGTAAAGGCCCGTGATAAGCCTCCGGAGCCTTTCACTTCCCTTTATGTCCCCGTAGGTCATCCTGGTCCCCAGGAGGTCTACCAGGATCTCCTCCTTCCTGTCCGACAATTCAAGCAGTTCGTAGAGAAACAGCGAATCGACACAGGTCTCGGCTATGTTGTTGACCGCAAGGGTCTCCCACCGGTTCATCCATTGTTCTACGCCAAAGGGTTTGATCTCCATTTTTATTCACTCCTGTCTTTTCCGGTACTCTCACCTTTTCGCAACAGTATGACACAAACAGAATGGGTGCAAAAACACTATGAGCTGTTGCCTGTGGCTGTTACAATCGTTCATATATTGTTGTCCTTTATCTTGTTTCAAAAAATGAACGGTCATAGGGGGATCCTTCTGGATGGACTGGGGAAACCGTTTCAGCAGGACAGTAACGGACCGGCTGGAGGATTCGGCCATAGCATTAATGATGAGGGAGGCAGCCCGCGAGGGAGCTCTGATGCTAGCGGCAGGGGAACCCATGAAAGAGCTCTACCCTGTCGAACAGCTGAGGGAATCATTCCTGAGGGTGCTCTCAGATGAGTCGAATTACTGGGGTTACAGCAAGTATCGCACCGGGGTAAAGCCATTGCTTGAATGGACAGAACGCTGGATGAGGGAAGAAGGTCTTCTCCCGGGATGGGTGGAGCCGGAAAATATCTTCATAACGAACGGTTCCCAGGAGGGGGTCTCCCTTCTTACAGGAGCTCTTCTTGATCCGGGGGACACTATCATGGTCGAATCCCCGTCCTACCCCGATGCTTTTGGTGTATTCCGCAGGGATGGAGTTATCCTGGAAGGGGTTGACCTGCTGCCCGACGGTCCTGACCTTGATGCCATGGAGAGCCTCCTGGCCACGAAAAAGATCAAGGTTTTCTATACCATCCCGGCCTACCAGAACCCGACGGGCTTCTCGACAAGTGATGAGAAGAAAAGAAGAATACTCGAGCTTGCAAGGAGGTTCGATTTTCTCATCTTCGAGGATGACCCTTACAGGAACATAACTTTCGAGGCTTCGCCGGGTGGCACCTATATAAACGCTGCCGGTGATGACGAAAGGGTTCTTTACCTAGGAAGTTTTTCAAAGGTCATAGCCCCGGCCCTGAGGATAGGGTGGATAGTTGCACCTTCCCCGGTTGTAACGGTGCTTGAAAAACTACGCATTGCCGGGACCCTGTGCCTTCCGGATGTCATCCAGCACGCCCTGCATGACCTGGTCTCAAATATCGATTTCAACAAACACCTCGAGAAAATATGCCTGGCCTACAGGGTAAACCGCGACGCTTTTGTGGATTCGCTCGAGAGACATGCAGGGCCCGAAGGACTTGAGATCAATATCCCATCGGGAGGGTTCTTCATCTGGGGGAAAGTTCCCTGGATCAAAAATGCCGGCGATTTTGCAATGTACGCCATAAAGAAAGGCAAGGTGGCCGTAGTCCCCGGTGGACACTTCTTCCCGGAGCCGGGGAAAGGCAACGGCTACTTGAGGTTTTCCTTCGCACAGGTTACCCCCCCAATGGCGGAAGAAGGGGCTGCAAGGTTGGCCAGGGCCCTTCGGGAATATAGAGATCTGCAATAAAGGGAGTGGTATTTCCATGAATGATCACAGGGAAGCATCTCTCTACCGTCTTCTTATGGATCTTGTAAGCATACCAAGCGTCTCGCCTTCATCTGAGGGCGAGAACAGGATAGCCGGCTTTATCCACGGAAAATTCCAGGAATTGCCCTATTTCCGGGAACACCCTGAAGACCTCCGCCTTCTGCCGCTGGAAGGAGACTCCCTCGGCCGGCACCTTGTATTTGCCATGGTGAGGTCTGCTGCAGAGACCCCGGACACGGTGGTGCTGATGGGGCACATGGATGTGGTGGGGACAGAAGCCTGCGGGTCCCTGGCACCCTGGGCCTTCCAGCCCGAAGAGTACACAAGGCGGATAGCCTCGGCCGAAATATCCGAAGATGCCCGCGAGGACCTTGAGACAGGAGATTGGCTTTTCGGTCGAGGGCTTGCCGACATGAAGAGCGGAGTGGCCGCCGGCATGGACCTGCTTATCGAAGCCGTCATGGGCAGATGCAACTATGATGCAAATGTGGCCGTCCTTTTTGTTCCCGACGAGGAGAATAACTCCAGCGGGATGCTTTCGGCATCGTCCTGCCTTGCCAGGTTCCAGGAGGAAGAGGGCCTGCGTTACCTGGCCTGTATAGACCTGGAGCCGACCTTTGCCACGGGGGATGAAGCGAAACCGACCATATACCTGGGAAGCATAGGCAAGATAAACCCCTTCTTTTTCTGTGCGGGCAAGGAGACCCATGTGGGGGAGTATTACGAAGGGTTCTGTGCCGCGCCGGTCATCTCGAGGATCAACCTTATGCTGGACGGCAATCCCGAGTACGCTGACTCCCTCTTCGGGAAGGCTTATCCCCCTTTTGGCTGCATGAGGCAGATGGACCTGAGAAGGGAGTATTCGGCTACGATAATGACCAGGGCATTCGCTTTCTACAGCTACCTTACGGCCACCAGGCTGCCCGGGCAGATCCTTTCCCTGATGAGGGAGGTAGCAACGGAAGCCCTCAGGTCGGCCATAGAAAAATACACCGCTAATGCTTCCGCCTTTGCCGGTATGGGTGGTTCTTCCTCCTCGCCCCGGAAATGGGTTCCCACGGTGATATCTTTCGGTGAACTCTGTGAAAAAGCAAAAGCCCTGCTTGGTGGTGATTATGACAGATTTGTCGGGGAAACCCTGGGATCGGCACCGGAAGGGTCCGACGAACGGTCCCGTGCCGCGATCCTCGTAGAGGCCATGGCAGGGCTGTGCGGCATTCCCGGACCGATGGTCGTTATAGGTTTTCTGCCCCCGTGGTACCCTCATCGGGCCAACCTGGGATCCAACCCCGGGGAACAGGTAATGGAGAGGGTCGCTTCCGAGACAGTCATGGAGATGGAGAGGCAGTTCGGGGAGACCCTTGAGATCAGACCCTTCTTCGAGGGTGTTTCGGACCTGAGTTACTGCGGGTTCCAGGGCGACAAGAGCGAGATGGACATTTTTGCCGAGAACATGCCCGGCTGGGGTCTCCCTTACAAACTTCCCACGGAGGCCCTCGCGGTCCTGGACATCCCTGTCCTCAACCTGGGAGCGCTGGGGAAGGACGCTCACAAGAACACCGAACGCATTAACCTTCCTTACATGATGAACGTTTTTCCCGGGATCCTGAGGTTCCTGGTTAAAAGGATCATAGAAGGATATCGCTCCTGATCTTCTCTAGCGATCGAACCTCCGGCGACAACCTCCGGGGGGCCCCTTCAAGGGGCCCCCTTCCTGTGTTACAATGCCTGCTCCAACAGAGGAGAAAGGGAAGAAGGGAACGGGTGATGTCAGTGATGAGCAAGTGGCTTGAAAAGACTCTCGGGTGGGTCGTGAAACTACGTCCATCCCCCAAAGCTTTAAGGGAATGGGGGATGATACATCTGGGCTGCTTTCTTGTCGCGGCAGGGATAACCTGGTTCCTGGTACCCAACAATATAGCCGCCGGAGGGGTCAGCGGTCTGGCCATGGTGCTCAACAGGTTCTTTCCCGGTTTCCCCGTGGGGGTCCTGATGATAGGGATGAACCTGGTACTCTTCATCATTGGGTTTATTTTCATAGGTTTTGAATTTGGCGCGAAGACGATCTATTCAAGTCTCTTCGTATCAGGTGCTGTCTGGTTTCTTGAGCGATTTTTCCCGGTTGCGGTGCCGCTCTCCGACGACATACTTGTCCAGCTTATTTTCGGAACCCTGCTGGGGGCCACCGGGATGGCAATGGTATTCAACCAGAATGCATCGACAGGTGGGACCGACATCACTGCAAAGATCCTCAACAAGTACCTGAACATCGATATTGGCAAGGGTGTCCTCGCATGCGACTTTTTCATTGTTCTTGCGGCGGGGTGGGTTTTCGGCATTCGCATAGGCATGTACGCCATGCTCGGCGTCATTCTCAATGGCTTCCTTGTGGACAGCGTTATTATCGGACTAAGAATAAACAAGTATGTCATTGTGATAAGCGGGTTCAGCGAGGAGATCAGGCGATTCATCGTTGAGGAGCTCGAGAGCGGGGCCACCATATACGAAGGCCGGGGCGCATGGTCGGGAGAGCGCAAGGAGATCATAACCACCATATTGAACAGGCGGAAGTTCATCAGGCTTCGAGACTTCATCAGAGCCATAGACCCAAGGGCATTCATCAGCGTGAACAACATTCATGAAGTACTCGGAGAGGGTTTTGAAAGGTTGGCCTGATGTGACCCACTTAAACCCCTATTCAGGCTAAAATCTTTGGAAGGGGTTGATGCCGTTGGAAGGCAGGCTTTTAAGGCTAGTGGTCTACAATACCCGTTACGGTACCGGAACCGGATGGGCCTATCATGCCCCCTTCCCCTTTGCCGGCTCTTTCAGACCAACCGGGAAGCGTGCTGCCCTGATAGCGGAATTCATATCATCCCTCGATCCTGACATAGTAGGTCTGGTGGAGACCGACGGAGGTTCCTTCAGGCACCGTGGAAGGAGTCAGCCCGGTCTCCTGGCCGCAAGACTTGGGCATAACTGCATATTCACATCCAAGTACTGCATTCCCCGGTTTTCTTCGTGCGTGCCGGTTTTCCGCCACCAGGGGAATGCCGTGGTGACGTCCCTTCCCGTGGTAAGAACATCGGTAAAGAGGCTCAGAAAGGGGATCAAGAACGCGGTTCTGGAGACCGAATTCGATATGTTCGATCTCAATCTTGTCCACCTTTCCCTGGGAGGCGGTGCCAGGCGAGACCAGATCCGCGAACTTGCCTATGCGGCAAGGGTTCGGGAAAAACCCATGGTCATTGCCGGGGATTTCAACATTTTAGGTGGGGAGGCTGAACTCGGTCCCCTTTTTGAGGCGGGCCTGGTGAACGCCGATCCCAAATGGGGTCGAACCTACCCGAGCAGGAACCCGAGGCTTGGACTTGACCTGATCCTGCATTCTCCGGAGGTCTCTGTCAGCGGAGTGGAGATCCCCAATGTCGATTTTTCGGACCATCTTCCTGTGGTCTGTGATTTTACCGTATTATCCTGAGATGGGAACGGGAGGTGGCAAACGGTGGACCTTAGCCTTCTGATAATACTGATCCATGATATTTCGTCCGTGGTTATCAGGCTTGCGTCGGTCGCCCTGATCCCGGGCTGGCACAAACCCTCGGTGGCGATGGCATGGCTGCTGGTGATCTTCTTCTGGCCCATCCCCGGCCTGATCCTTTACCTGGTCTTCGGTTCCTTCAAACTCCCCCGGCAGAGAGCGGAAAGGCACGAAAAGGTCCTGGAAAGCCTTGACCGAAGCTGCTGTGCCGCCTGGGAGGCGGAAAGGCCCCAGGAGAAGGACCTCCCCGACGATCTTCTGCACCTTTTGCGTTTTGCCTCCCTTGCCGAAAAGCTGGGGGACATGCCCCCCACAAGGGGCAATGCTGTCGAGATACTGGATTCGACCCCGGAAATGGCAAAACTCATGGCTTCCGACATCGATGCGGCAAGAAACCACGTGAATCTCCTTTACTACATATTCTCCAGGGACGAGGTCACTGAACCGGTCTTTGAGGCCCTTGAAAGGGCTGCGGCCAGGGGGGTTTCCTGCAGGATACTTGTGGACTATCTCGGATCGAGAAGTTTCCTCAGGAAGGATGCCCCGGCCCTGATCGAGGCCGGCATAAAAGTTGTCGGTGCCCTTCCGCTGAGCATATTCAGGCGCAACCCCCTTTCGGCCCGGTTCGACCTCAGGAATCACCGCAAAATTGCAGTTGTTGACGGCAGACTGGGGTACATGGGCTCCCATAACATGATCGAGCCCTCCTACGGCGGCAAGGCCCGGGGGCTTCTCTGGAAGGATCTGACCATGAGGGTAGAGGGACCCGAAGTCCTTCAGCTGCAGAGGGTCTTCATGGAGGACTGGTACGTGGAGACCCTGGAACTTCTGGACGAACGGGCAGGGGACATCCATTTCAGCTATACCGGAGAGCATATCCTGCAGACCGTGCCGAGCGGACCATCGTACAGGACAGAAAACTACCAGAGGCTCGTTGTGACAGCACTCCATTCAGCTTACCGCGAGGTGATCATCACAACCCCCTACCTGATACCTGATGAAAGCCTCATTGAGGGTCTGGAGGTGGCAGCCCTCAACGGGGCGTCCATCAAACTGGTCATACCCAGGAGGTCCGACCAGTTCTTTGTGGGCAAGGCCGCGAGGGCATATTACGACTTTCTTATGGCGAAGGGAGTAAGAATATTCCT
>Ga0068714_10001132_pt1 | contig 41624 bp, 35 predicted proteins | sample MTBNYHSulfiMetaG_FD_62988 | JGI IMG/M metagenome (GOLD analysis project Ga0068714, IMG submission 62988) | Enrichment culture microbial communities from rom New York Harbor, USA that are MTBE-degrading - MTBE-NYH (New York Harbor Sulfidogenic)... | ecosystem: Environmental > Aquatic > Marine >... | reverse complement strand
GGCGGCGTCGTGGGCGGCGTCCTCGGCGGCGTCGTGGGCGGCGTCCTCGGCGGCGTCGTCGGAGACGTCGAAGCGCCCGTGCGGGCCCTGGGCGAGATCCGGCCCCCGCGGCTGATCCGGTCCGTGGAGCCCATCTATCCCGAGATCGCCCGCCAAGCCCGCGTCGAGGGCGTGGTCATCATCGAAGCCACGACCGACATCTACGGCCGGGTGGTGAGCTGGAAGGTCCTGCGCTCGATCCCCCTGCTCGACCAGGCCGCCATCGATGCCGTCCGCCAGTGGCTCTACGAGCCCATGGTCATCAACGGCAAGCCGCGGGGCGTCATCTTCACCGTCACCGTCCGTTTCACCCTGAAATCAAGCTGACCATCCCAACAAAGATGGCTTGATATAACAAGGAGGTATCGAGATGCAATTCGGCCTTATTGAAATGTGGAACCAGATGGCCTTCATCGCCCGAACAGTGGCCATCATCCTCATCGTCCTGTCCCTGGTCACCATCTACCTGCTCATCGAGCGGATCCTGACCTACGCCGTCGCCAAGAGAAAGTCCCGCGAGATCGCTCCCAAGCTTTCCGAACTGCTCAAAAAAGGCATGATCAGCGAAGCCCTGGCCCTGTCCTCAAAGGCCGAGTACCGCGGCAGCCATCTGGCCCGCGTGACCGCCGGCGGAACCCGGGAATTCGTCGAGGCCAAGCAGGTCAACCTGGACACGGAGGAAATCATCGATTCCGCCGAGCGCGGATGCGAGCGCGCCAACACCATGTTCGAGCAGGAGCTCCGCCGCGGCTTGAGCTGGATGGCGACGATCGCCACATCCTCGCCCTTCATCGGGCTGTTCGGGACCATTTTCGGAATCATGAACGCCTTCCGCGGCATGGCCCGGACCGGATCGGGCGGCATCGGCGCCGTGGCCGGAGGCATCGCCGAAGCGTTGATCACCACCGGCGTGGGCATTCTGGTGGCCATCATCGCCCTGTGGTGCTACAACTACCTCAACAGCCGGATCGAAATTTACAAGGCCGAAATGGCCAACACCTCGTCCCAGCTGCTGGATTATTTCATCCGCAAGGAAGGCAAGTAATCGCCGCCGGGGCGGCTCCAGCGAGCCCGCCGGCTTAAGGGTTTGAGATGAGCATTTCTTTAAAATCATCGGAAGATAAGTATCAAGCCGAGCCGAATGTCGTTCCCTTGTGCGACGTCCTGCTGGTGTTGTTGATCATCTTCATGATCATCACTCCGCTCGTCCAGAGGGGCGTCGATGTCCGGATCCCGAGCGCCCTGAACACGATCGATATGCCGGAAAGTACGGAAGTCGTCTTGTACATCAAGAAAGACGGGACGATGTACCTCAACGAGGAAATCGTCACCCTGGAACAGCTCCAGGGCAAGCTCGAGGAAACGCTTCTTTCGGCCGAGGACAAACGGCTCTATCTGCGCGCCGACCAAGATCTGGAATACGGCAAGATCGTCGAGTTGATCGACGTCATCCGCGTATCGGGCGTCGAGGTCGTCGGCATCATCACCGAGAAGAAAACGGAAAGATCCGGCTGATCGCTCGGACGACCGGCCGGGCCTCAAGATTCGGGTTCCCGGGAGGAAAGGCTTCTCTCCAAGGAAGCTTTCCCTCCCGGGATTTTTTTTAGGCTTCCTTTCCACGCCGCGGGGGTTTCCATGCATAGATAAAGAGGAACGCCCTCGCCTCCCCGCCGCCGGATCTGCCCGGCGACGGTCCGGAGCAGACGGACGCGGTTGGGACGGAAGTAGCGGTCTTTCCCGTCCAGGCCGGCGACAAATTCGCCGGCCGGGAGCGGCGAATACGGAAAGCGCATCTCTATAGTCCGCCGGACGCCGGGAGGGAAGCGAAGAGCTCCCAGGCTGATCCAGCGCACGCTTCCCGCCGGGACGCTGCGGAAAAGACGGTCAACCACATCCTCATATTCTTCTTCCCAGCCCCGGAAATCCACAAGCGGATCGAAGTGAAAACCCAGGCCGTAGCCCCGCCTCTGCAGTCGGGCGGCCGCGCGGAGGCGTTCCCCGACCGGAGGAGCGCCGTGTTCCTCGGCGTCGGCCACCGAGGGGGCGTTGAGCGACCAGGACACGACCACGTTTTCCGGCGGGTCGAGTCCGAGCAGTCCGTCGATTTCGACCGTTTTGGTTTTCAGCTCGAAGACCAGCCGCGGCTGCCGTCTGAAAAAGGACACGAAATCGGCGGACAGCCCCGTCAAGGGGTCGAGGGCCAGGGAATCGCCGAATTCCCCGGTGCCTATCCGCGGCTTCCGTTTGGCCGCCAGGCGGCGGGCATAGCTCTCAAGCTCCGGCCACAGGCCGTCGAGGTTGACAAAGACGGTGACGGGCGCTCCGTGCAGATAGTCCTGGAGAAGGCAATAGCTGCAGTCCAGGGGGCAGCCTCGAACCTGATCGATGATCATGTAGCCGCAGCCGACGACGCCCGGCGAGCAGGGACAGGGCTTCACGAACCGGCCTTTCTGCCTGGCCAAAAGAATGTGCTTCTTCCCCTCGCCAACCGGATCCGGGCTGTCGGCAATGATCTCCGCCGCGCGCCGGGGATCCTTCAAGACTTCGATGGGCCTATCCCCCAGACGGCCGAGAATGCGCCGGGCGAGAGTCTCGCCGAGGCACCCCTCCTCGACAAAAACTCTATGAGGAAACGTCGTCTTCCTCCCCGGCTTCTCCGACGCTTAGGGCTTCGGAGAATTCCTTTCTTTCAGCCGCTCGGCCCATCTCCCCCAGGAGGCCGAGCAATTCCCGCGCCGAACGAAAACGAAACCGGACGCTCAGGACGTCGTCCTCGAAAAACGGAGAGGATTCGACCCCCACCCGCCGCGGCCACCCCGCCCGTTTCAACAAGTTCTCGAATTTCTCTCGGCGCCGTGAGTAGGACGGATACCGTCTCTTCCTCAGGGCGGCGCGCAGGAGATCAATCTTCTGAGCCGCCGGGAGGCGGGGCGAATCGAGGACATCACGGATTTCGCCGGAGCCGAGGATTTCGCTGGGGGACGCCTTCTCCCTCCGGGAGGCTTCCCGAAGATCCTCGAGAATCTGGCGCTGTGTGTTGCGCCCCGCCGGGCGAAGACTGGGCAGCAGAACGTCCTGTTCCCGGGCGGTGTAGAAGACAAATTCTCTGAGGACCGCCAGGTCCTCGATATCCTCGGCCGCCGCGGCTTTGATCCGGGGTTCCATGGCCGCGGCCTGGAGAAGAATCTCGAGCGTTCCCCCGTGTCGCGCAAACCCGAGCCGGGGGAGGTACTCCGACACCAGCCTCTCCCGGGTTTCGCCGAAACGCAGGAGCCGGGAGGCGGCTTCCGCTTTCTCCATGAGCGTCAATTCCCTGGCGGCCAGGTTCTCGAACAGCGCCAGGCGGAAACACTTGAGATCGTCGCGCTCGGCGAGAAGCCAAGCCGGCATCGTCGCCCATTCAAGCCGGCGGCAGGCCGAAACCCTCTTCCAGCCGGTGAGGAGAACGGGCTTCCCCTCCCGTTCGACAAAAACGGGAGGCTGAACGAGGCCGATGTCCCGGAGCGAAGCGATGAGCCGCCCGGAAGGCGCCAGGGTTGAGACGCGGAACCGTTCGTCCGACAGGTCGAGGGTCAGAGGATTCAGGGCCTTGAGGTCCACGCCTTCATTCTATGAAGGAAGAGCGGCCGCGCGCAACCTCGGTCTTAGGCCTCAAGATCGCCCACGGCGAGGGCGATTTCCGCGGGCGGCGAGCCTTTTTCCGAAAACCAATAGAAACGCTCGTATACAGGCTCGACGACCAGGCGGTAGTCGCCCGGCGCCCTCGGGGCATTCAGTTTGAAGGTCAGCGCCACGGAATCGCCGGGTTCGAGGTCCCGTTCCAAATGAAGCCTGCCGACGGGCTCGGTGACCGCGTCATCGCCCGGCCCGAAGATCCTCAGGGACAAGGTCACATAGCCGCCGCCCGGATGCCGCCGCGAGAAAAACGCCAGGGATCCCGTGTTCCTAAGGATGAGGGGGATTTCGAGCCCGGCGCCGGGACAGGCCCGCAGCCGGCCTTCCCGCGCCTCGACTTCGGCCCGGTGATGGAAGGATTCGTGGAGCAAGCCGGCTTTTTCGCAAACGAACAGGGGATTGGCGATCATCGATCGCCTCAGGGCGAAGTAGATTTCGGGGGGAACGTCCCCGCGGAAGAATCTCCGGTACCGCTCGGGCGCCCACTTTTCGTCTCCAGGTACGGGACAGGGTTTGAGATAGACCCCCTTGAATCCGGCGCCGAGAGTCTTGGCTTCGAAATCCTCGATGCGGACCTCTCTCTCCAGAACGCCGTATCGGGCGACATCCTCGGCCGTCGAGGGCTCGGTCGCGTGCCCGGCGCCGGGCTCGGAGAGGATGAGCTTCCCCCCAGGGGCCAGGACCCGGTGCATCTCCTCGAGAACGGCCTGTTGGCCGGGCACGTGGTGGAACGAGTCGTGGGAAATGATGTAATGCACCGAGGAACCGCCGAGGGGAAAGGTCCCTCCGTCATAGAGCAGGTAGTGCTCGAAGTGGAGCCCTTCCTCACCCGGCCGTCGGCCCGCCATCCGCTTCGCGCCCTCCACGGCCGACGGGGAAACGTCGAGTCCGATGACGTTGAACTCCATCCGTCTCAGAATCCGCGACAGCCATCCCAGTCCGCAGCCGAAATCAAGAACGATAAGGTGCTCCCCGTAAATCAGCTCCGAGAAAATCCATCCCAATCTGGCGAGGAGGCGGGAAGCCGAGGCGTCCGGCATCCATGGCTTGCGCGCATCCTGGGCGGCCAGGGGCCGTCTCCGTTGGAAGTACCTTTCCGCGGCGACGTTCCAGGAGGCTTTTTGCGCTTCGAGGCGGGACTCGTCCGCGGCCTCGCCTTTCAGACCGGCCGAGCCCGCCGGCGACAACCGCATCATCCATCGAAACAGTCGGCCGGCAAATCCGCTCGCCAGCCGCCGGCCCGCTTCACGCAGCCTCGTCATTTCCCCTTTCTCCGGCCGTCCCTTCCCATATGCGCGTCTTCAGCGCGTCATTGAGGCTCCCGGAGCGGTAGCCCTCGAGGTCGAGAGCGACATAAAGGTAGCCCAGCTCCTTCAAGCGGCGGACGATCCCCTGCCGCAAGGGCTCCTCCATGATCCGGCGGAAATCCGCCGGGTCGCATTCGATCCGGGCCACGTCCCCGTGATGGCGAAGGCGGACCTGCCCCAATCCCAGCTTCCGCAGGTGATCTTCGGCCCCGGCCACCCGGCCGAGGCTCTCCCGGTCGATGGCCGTATGATAGGGAAATCGCGAAGCCAGACAGGCCAGGGCCGGCTTGTCCCATGTCGGAAGCCCACTCGCCCGCGAGAGTTCACGGATATCGTTCTTGGTCACACGGGCTTCCCGCAGAGGGGAGCGAACACCGAGCTCCCCGGCGGCCCGTGATCCCGGCCGGTAATCCTCCAGGTCATCGAGATTCTGCCCGTCGACGACGAAGGGGATGTGCTCCTCGTCGGCGATGACTTTCAGTCTCGAATAGAGCCCCCGCTTGCACACGTAGCACCTCTCCGGGCCGTTGGCCGTGAAGGCCGAGTCGTCCATCTCGCGGGTGTGAATGAGGCGACAGCGGACGCCCCACTCCTCCGCCAGTTTCAACGCCCCCTCAACCTCCGCGGGAGGATGAATCTCCGAGGCGGCCACGACCGCCAGGACGCCTTCCCCCAGCGTCTCGGAAGCCGTCTTGAGCAGAAATGAGGAGTCCAGGCCTCCGGAAAAAGCGACGAGAACGCGCTTCATTCTCCCCAGGAGGGCCCGGAGTTCTTTTTCCTTGGCTGCGAGCCCGGCCTCTAGCGGAGCGCTCCCGGAGCTCATCGGTCCTCCTTCTCGATTTCGTCCGCCAGAGCCTTCGCCTCCCGGACGAAGACTTCCAGGGCTTCCGAGGGGGCGACCTGTCTCAACAGCGCTCCCCTCCGGAAAATCACGGCTTTGTCCCGACCGAAGGCCAGGCCGATGTCGGCCTCGCGGGCTTCCCCCGGTCCGTTGACCGGACAGCCCATGACCGCCGCGACGAAAAACGTCTTCAGGCCCGCCACCCGCTTCTCGACCTCGGCGGTGAGGGCCATGAGGTCGACCTCGCACCGGCCGCATGTGGGGCAGGAAACAACTTCCGGTCCGCGCTGTCTCAGCTTCAGGCTCGAAAGGATGCGGTAGGCCGTGCGAACCTCTTCCTCGGGCGGGGCGGTCAACGAAACTCGGACCGTATCGGCCAGTCCTTCGCGCAGAAGAAGAGACAACCCGACGGCGGATTTGATCGCCCCGGACTCAGGCCCCCCCGCTTCCGTGATGCCGGCGTGAAAGGGATAATCGACCTTGGAGGCCATGAGCCTGTAGGCCTCCAGGGTCCTGCCGACGTCCGAGGCTTTGAGCGAGATTTTCAATTCGCCGTGGCCGAGAGCCTCCAGGATGGAGACATGGCGAAGGGCGCTCTCGACCATGGCTTCCGCCGTGGCGCCTCCGTATTTGGCCAGGAGGTCCCTCTCCAGGGACCCGGAATTGACGCCGATGCGGATGACCGTTTTCCTCTCCGCGGCCGCCCGGACCACTTCCTCGACCTTGGACCGGGAGCCGATATTGCCGGGGTTGAGCCGCAGACCGTCCACGCCCGACCGGAGGGCCCGCAGAGCCAAGCGGTGGTCGAAATGGATGTCGGCCACAAGAGGCGCCTCGACCGCCTTCCTGACCGCGGCCAGGGCCGCGGCGGCTTCCTCGTCCGGCACGGCCAGACGGATGATCTCGCAGCCGGCGCGCTCCAGGCTCCGCGCCTGGGCGACCGTCGCCGCGACGTCCCGCGTATCGGTCTTGGTCATGGACTGGACGGAAACGGGGGCGCCGCCGCCCACGTCCACGCGCCCCACGCGGACCCGCCGGCAGGGCCGCCGCGGGAACAAGGGATTCAAAACGGCCATAGGCTCTTCCATCCGTTGGGCAGGAACTTGACGATGTCGTTGAGGATGACGAAGCCGATGATGAAGACGAAAATGAGGAACCCGACCTGAAGCCAGATCCTCCTGAGCCTGGGGCTGAAATCCCTGCGGAAGATGCCCTCCAGGGTCAGAACGAAGAGCTGGCCGCCGTCAAGCACGGGAATGGGGATGAGATTGATGATGCCCAGCTGGAGACTGAAGAACGCGATCCAGCCGATGAGCGCGCCGAAACCCATGCGCAGCGTCTCCCGCGAGATGCGGGCGATGGCGATCGGCCCTCCCAGTTGATCGGTCGAGACCTCGCCCTTGATCAGTCCGACCAGGAACCGCACGACCAGCGTCGTCAGCCGCAGGTTGTCCCGGACGCTCTGAACGATGGCCGGGAAGAAGGCGTATTTTTTCTCGACCGACTCGGCGGACTGGAGGACGCCGATTTTCCCGATCGATCCCTCCCGCCGGGGGGTGACGGTCAACCGGACGGTGCGGCCCCCACGATCGACCTCGAAGGCCAGGGGCTTCTCCGGGCTGCCCTCGACGGTTTCGATGAACGAATAGAAATAGACGGGCCGGCCGTCGATCCTCAGGATGAGATCCCCGGGCTTCAACCCGGCTTTTTCCGCCGGGGATCCGGGCGTGACCGCCTGGATCTGGGTCAGAATCTTGCCGAAAAAGCCGGCGTAGCCCATCTCGAAGCGCGTCCGCTTTTCGGTCGTCAGCTTGACCGGCATTTCCCGGCCGTCGCGCGCGATGTCGATGGTGATCTCTTTTTCGGGCTGAATCCCCACCGCCAGCTCCACGTCGGACCAGGTGTCCACCCGCCGGCCGTTGATGCGGAGCAAGGTGTCGTCGGGCCGAAGCCCGAACTTCTCGGCGGGAGAACCCGGCTCGATCCAGCCGATGACCGGCGTCTGCTCCTGGTAGCTGGGGACCCGGACGCCGGACATATTGATCCCGGCCAGAAGAACGACGGCCAGAATGATGTTCATCAACGCGCCGGCGGCGATGACCACGAACCTCTGCCAGCGATTTTTGGCCATGAAATCATCCGATTCCAAGGCCCGGCCGGGCTCCATGAGGCTCTCGCCCAAAAATTTCACGTAGCCCCCCATGAGCAGGAGGCTGATCCGGTAATCCGTGTGTCCGCGCTTGAATCCGAACAGTCTCCGACCGAATCCCAAAGAGAAGACCTCGACACGGATGCCCATGAGCTTCCCGGCCAGGAAATGTCCGAGTTCGTGGGCGAGAACGATGACCGTAAAGACAATGAGAAAGGCGATCAGGTACTGGGCGTTGCCGACAACGGAGTTCAGGACGTTTTGCATAACGGCACCTTCAGGGGATGAGTTTTGCGGCCGCCCGGCGGGCGTCGCTGTCGAGACGGAGGATGTCTTCCAGGTCTTCGGCCTCCCGTCCGCGGTGGGAGTCCAGAATCCCCATGACGACCCGCGGAATGTCCGTGAAACGGATCCGGCCCTCGAGGAATGCGGCCACCGCTTCCTCGTTTCCGGCGTTGAGGGCGATGCTGAAGCTCGAGGGTTCCTCAAGCGCCCGCCGGGCCTGGTCGATGAGCGGAAATTTTTCAGGGTCGGGCGGGAAAAACTCCAGTCTGCCGATCTCGGCCAGATTGAGCGACGGCAGGGGCGGCGGTTCCCGCCGGGGATAGGTCAGGGCGTACTGTATGGGGAACCGCATATCGGTCGGGCTGAGCTGGGCGAGGACGGCGCCGTCCTTCATCTCCACCAGCGAATGGACGACGCTCTGGGGGTGGATGAGAATGCCAAGCTCGTCCGGCCGGGCGTCAAACAGCCAGCGGGCCTCGATGAGCTCCAGGCCTTTGTTCATCATCGTCGCCGAATCGATGGTGACCTTGGGCCCCATGCTCCAGCGCGGGTGGGCCAGGGCTTCGGCAACGCTTTTCCCCTCAAGCTCTCCGGCCGGAGTCTGGAAAAACGGCCCTCCCGATGCGGTGAGGATGATCTTTTTGACATCCTCGCGCCGGATCCCGGCCAGACACTGAAAGACGCCGCTGTGCTCGCTGTCCACGGGAACGATTTCCGCTCCCGAGCGGCCGGCTTCCTCCCGGAGAAGCCTACCGGCGACGACCATGGATTCCTTGTTGGCCAGGGCGAGGCGTTTTCCCGACCGGGCGGCGGCGAGCGTCGCCCGAAGGCCGCCGAGACCGCTTATGGCCGAGACGACGATGTCCGTTTCCTCCAGTGCGGCGGCCTCGGCCGCTCCCTCCGGCCCCCAAACAACCCGCGTCTCCGAACCCCGGTGGAGGCGGAGAAATTCGCGCGCCGCGGCTTCATTCCCGGTCGAGACGAGCGAAGGGCGGTATGCGGCGGCCTGTTCGGCCAAAAGCCTGATGTTCGAGCCCGCCGCCAGGGCGGCGATACGAAAAAGGGCAGGCAGATGGTCCGCGACGGCCAGCGTGTTCCGGCCGATCGAGCCGGTCGAGCCGAGGATGGTCAAACTTTTCATGGGCGGAAGAGCATGAGGTAGTAAAAAAGAGGCGCCGAGAAGATGAAACTGTCCACCCTGTCGAGCAGCCCTCCGTGTCCCGGAAACAGCCGACCCGAATCCTTGACGCCCGCGGCTCGCTTGAAGAGCGATTCCAGGGGATCGCTGAGCTGGGCGAAACCGTGGACCGCCAGCCCGTAGACGGCCGCCCGCAACGGCGAGAGGCCGGGGAAAAAGAGCGCTTGGGCGGCGAACGCCCCCAGAGCGGCGAAAACCAGACCGCCGGCCGCTCCTTCCCATGTTTTTTTGGGACTGGCCAGGGGAAACATCTTGTGCCGGCCGAAAAGCGATCCGACGAGAAAGGCTCCCGTGTCGCCGGCGGCGACGACGGCCAGGAGGAAATAAACGGCCCAGGGACCGAATTCGCGTCGCAGGGGAAGAATATGGATCAGGGTGAAGCTCAGATAGGCGGCCCCGAACAGCGTCACCGCCGCCGACGTTGTGAAGGCCATGACCCGTTCCAGCGAGTCGGCACGGAAGAGGTAAAACACTCCCGCCGCCGCCAAGGCCGCCAGGAAAGCGGCGCCGAAGGGAACGGCAGGAACGACATACGGCAGGGCGAGGAAAAGAGCGGCGACCACTCCGGCCGGAACGTGAGGCTGCAATCTCTTCTTCCGCGCCAGTCCGTAAAATTCCATAAGGGCGCCCAGGATCAGAAGCTGGATTACGGCGGCCAGAAGCCAGTCCGGAGCCCAGTGAACGACGGCCACGACGGCCGCGATCAGGATCAGGGCCGTGGGAAGCCGCTTATGGGCGTTCAGTTTTTTCCACATTCATGACCTGCGGAGGTTTCCGGGGATGAGCATAGGCGCGGCGGCCTCAATCCCGTTGCGGAGACGGGCTGAGCGCGCCGAACCTCCTCTCTCGCTTCTGGAACTCCACGAGCGCCTCCAGAAGGTGCGCCTTGCGGAATTCAGGCCAGAACACCTTGGTGATCCAAATCTCGGAGTAAGCGATCTGCCATAGGAGAAAATTCGAAATCCGGGACTCGCCGCTCGTCCTGATGAGCAGGTCCGGGTCGGGAAGGCCGGACGTATCCAGGAACCGCGAAAAGCTCTCTTCGTCCAAGTCCTCGGGGCGGACGGAGCCCTCAAGGGCCCATCGTCTCGCCGCATCGACGATCTCCATGCGGCCCCCATAATTGAGGGCCAGGATGATGCGCATTCCGGCGTTGGAGGAGGTCAAGGCCATGACGCGCTCAAGCTCCCGGCGCGTGCTCTCCGGAATTTCATCCAACCGGCCGATCGTCGTCAACCGGAAGTTGTTTTCCATCAAGACTTTATCTTCTTTCTTCAAGTACTCTTCCAGCAACCTCCACAGGGTGGCGATCTCTCTCTGGGGACGCTTCCAGTTCTCCCGGGAAAAGGCGAACAGGGTCAGGACCTCGATTCCCAGCCGGGCGCTGGCTTCCACGACCTCCCGGACGGATTTCAAGCCGGCGCGGTGCCCCTCGATGCGGGGCAGTTTCCTCTTCCTGGCCCACCGGCCGTTGCCGTCCATGATGACCGCCACGTGGCGGGGCAGGCGTCCGGGGTCGAGCTCGGCGGCAAGCTTCTCCTCCGGGGTGCCGGGCTCGATATAACCCTTGAGCTTATCCAACATGACGCTCATTATAACCCCAAACTTCCGGCAGACCAAGAGTGCGGGGATCGAAGTCGACGATCAGCCTAAGAAATCGCGACGCGGGGCGGCATCGTGATGCCGCCGCACTCCAAAGCGCGCGGGACAATGATGTTTGGCTATCGCAGATGGAGAGCGGGGATGGACGGACGGCTGAATATCTGGTAGTCTGATGAGTCCGAATAAACTCTATCATCACCAGGACGATTCGAACATGTGCTTAGGCATACCGGCGAAAATCATCAGCCTGGACGAAAACGGCCAGGGCGAGGTGGACTATCTCGGGACGCGGGTCAAGACGAACCTGGCCTTCATCGAAAACGCACGCCCCGGAGACTGGGTCATCCTCCACGCCGGATTCGCCATCTCCCGCCTGGATGAAGACGAAGCCAGGGAAACGCTGGCCCTTCTTCGGGAACTGGCCGACGCACAGGATTCATGAAAGAATTCCGCGACCGCAAGGTCATTGCCGGACTGCTGCGGACGATCGGCCGCCAGGCGCGCCAAGCGGGCCCTCCCGTGCGCCTCATGGAGGTCTGCGGCACGCACACCATGGCCATCCACCGCTACGGCCTCCATGCCCTCCTCCTCGAGGCGGGAGTGGAGATGACGTCCGGGCCCGGCTGCCCGGTGTGCATCACTCCCGACTCCCATCACCGGGCGGCCATCGGACTCGTGTCCCGGAGAGAAAATTTGGTCCTGGCCACTTTCGGCGACATCACCAGAGTCCCGACGCGGGATGGCTCGCTCCAAACCGCGATTCCCGCGCCGCGTTCCCGCGTTCAGGTGGTGTACTCCCCGCAAGATGCCTTGGAAACGGCCCGCAGAAATCGGGACATGGACGTCGTGTTTTTCGGCGCCGGTTTCGAAACGACCATTCCATCGATCGCCCTGGCCGTGAAACAGGCCGCCGCGGAGGGATTGAAGAATTTCAGCCTCCTCTCCGCCCTGTGGCTCATCCCCCCGCCCCTCCGGGCTCTCCTGGAATCAAGAGAGGTCCGTATTCAGGGATTCCTGTACCCGGGACACGTTTCGGCCGTCATCGGCTGCCGGGCCTACGATTTCGTGGCCGAGGAGTTCGGCCTTCCGGGCGCCGTCGCCGGTTTTGAGCCGGCTGACATCCTTCTGGCCGCCGCTTCCGTCCTGGAACAGATGATCCGCCGCTCCCCCGGCGTGGAGAACGAATACAAGCGCGTCGTCCGCGAAGACGGGAATCCCCGCGCCCTGGCCCTCATGAACGAGGTTCTCGAAGTGACGGACGCCGTGTGGCGGGGCCTGGGCCTCATCCCCCGCAGCGGTCTGAAGCTCCGGGCCCGCTTCGCCGATTTCGACGCCTTGAAGAAATTCGGGCTGAAAATCGAGCCGGCCGCCGACGAGCTTCCCGGATGCCGGTGCGGAGAGGTCCTTCGCGGCGTGATCAAACCGACGGACTGTCTCCTCTTCGGCGGCGCCTGCAGTCCCGATTCGCCTCGGGGGCCGTGCATGGTCTCCCCCGAGGGCGCCTGTCTGGTGTATCATAGGTTCGCGAAATCATGAGCGCCAGTCGTTCGCCCGACCCTTCCCTCAAGGGAGAGCCGCGGCGGCTTGCCGGCGCTCCCTCCCCGGCCGATTCCCGCGTCCGGGTGAGCCTGGAGCTGGGAGGCGGCGGCCGCCTCATGAGGGAATTTCTTAAAAAACACATCCTGTCCTCTTTTCGCAGCCCGCTCCTCAGGGACTTGCCGGACGCGGCTCATGTCCGCCGGACAACGGCCCTGACGACGGACGGTTACGTCGTGGACCCGGTGTTTTTCCCGGGCGGGGACATCGGCATGTTGTGCGTCAACGGCACGGTGAACGATCTGGTCGTCTCGGGAGCCGCGCCCGAGTTTCTCTCGGTCTCGATGATCCTGGAAGAGGGCCTGCCGGAGGAGGACCTGAAAAAAATCCTGGCCTCGATCGCCCGCGCGTCGTCCCGGGCGGGCGTCCAGGTGGTCACGGGCGACACGAAAGTCGTCCGCCGCGGCCAGGCCGACAAGCTGTACATCGTGACCTCGGGAGTGGGGCGCGTCGTGGCCAGGGCCGAGCCGCGCCGCATCCGGCCCGGCGACGCGGTCATCGTCACCGGAACGCTGGGGGAGCACAGCCTGGCCGTGCTGCTCGCCCGGGGGGATTTCAGCTTGAAATCTTCCGTTAAAAGCGACTGCGCCCCGCTCGTCTTCCTTCTCCCCCTCTGGAAGCAGGGGGTTCTGTGGATGAGAGACATCACCCGCGGCGGCCTGGCCACCAACCTGCACGAACTGGCGGAAAGGCTCCCTCACTCCGTCCTGATCGATGAGGAGCGCATCCCCCTCTCCCGTCCGGTCCGGGGAGCCTGCGAGCTTCTGGGCATCGATCCTCTCTACCTGGCCTGCGAAGGCCGGGCGGTCCTGATCGTCTCCCGAAGCAGGGCCGGAGCCGTCCTGAACGCCCTCCGACGCCATCCCCTGGGTCGGAAAGCCGCGATCGTCGGCCGGGTCGAGAAAAAGACGGGACGGCCGGGCGCGCTGTTGCTGGCCACGCTGGCCGGCGGCCTGAGGAAACTCGAGCCCCTGACTTCCGAGCTCCTGCCGAGGATCTGCTGACATGAGCCCGAAAGCCTTCTCCGCTGTCCTGGCAGCCGTTCTGATCCTCTTTTCCTGCGCCTGCCGCGACGAAAAGGCCGCCGTCAAGGACATCAAGAGAAAGGATTACGCCTGCGCCCTCTCCTTCCCGACGAAGGGCGTCCAGGCCTGGGAAGGAGAGCCGTTTTCCCTGAAAATCGCGGTGACCAACACCGGGAGAAAAACGTGGCCGTCCGCCGGTGACGCTCCCGTCTGTATGTCCTATCATCTCCGGGACGCCGAGCGGCGCATGATCCGCTTCGACAACGAGCGCTTCGCTTTCGCCGAGGATGTCCCGCCGGGAGGAACGGCGACGCTCACCCTCAGGGCCAAAGCGCCCCTGGACAAGGGCCGGTATCATATCGAGCCCGACCTCGTCCGGGAGGGAAAGGCCTGGTTCAAGGATTACGGCAACAGGACGAAACTGGCGGCTCTGCTCGTCAAAGCCAGGCCGTGGCCCGAAACCACCGCGGCGCTGACCTTGGAATACGGCCCCTTCACCGGATTCCGCGCCGGCCGCCGGGAGCCGGCCGATCTTCTCAAGCTCATGAGGATCACTCTCCATAGGAACGCCGTGACGTTCATGGGCAAAACCGGAAAGGTCTCCGGTTTCCGTGCCGGCTCGGGCTATCCCCACATATGGGTCCGGGACGCCGCGACAATCCTTCCCGCCGCCCGCTGGTATTATGACGCCTCTTTCCTCACCTCTTGGCTCGAGGAGCACCTGGCTTTCCAGGAGGAGTCAGGATCGCTTCAGGATTGGTTCGACGCGCGGGGCGAAACGGACAAGAACACCGTGGAAACCGACCAGGAATCGAGCGCCGTCCATGCGGCTTTCGAGGCGGCGCAGGACGTGGGGACTCCATGGCTGAAAAAGACCGTCCGGGGCCGCAGCATTCTCGAACGCCTGGAACGCGCTCTGCTCTATGTGCTCGAAAACCGCTTCGACGAAAACCTGGGCCTGGTCATCGGCGCGCACACCATCGACTGGGGCGACGTCGAAGACGCGGACGCCGGCCAGGAGGCCGTCACCGTCGGGCCCGCCACCCGTTGGACGGCGGACATCTATGATCAGGCCATGTTCTACAGGGCGGCCCTCGACATGGCCGAAATGCTCGCCGAAGACGGCCAAAAGGAAAGGGCCATGTTCTGGACGGTCCAGGCCCAGGCGGTCAGGGAAAACTCCAATACCCGGCTCTGGCAGCCGGAGAGGGGATTCTACCGCGTCCACGTTCACCTCGACCCCGGATTCGTCCACGATTTCGACGAGGACGAAATGTTCGCCATGGGCGGCAACGTCACCGCCGTCCTGACCGGCCTGGCCGATGACACGCAGAGCAGCCTCATCCTGAGCAAAGCCCTGGATCTGCAGAAAAAGCACGATCTGCCCACGGTGAGCGGCGTCCTTCTGCCTCCCTATCCCGCCGGCGTGTTCAAGCACTCCGCCGTGGACGAGCCCTTCGAATACCAGAACGGCGGCCTGTGGGATTGGTTCGGAGGAAAACTCGTTTGCGCCCTCTTCGAGAACGGGTACAGCCGCGCGGCCAAAGACAAGCTCTGGGAAATCATACGCAAGTGCGTCGCCAACGGACAGCTCTCGGAGTGGGACGACATCCGGGGGGCCGCCCGGGGGAGCGATTTTTTCAGCGGCAGCGCCGGCAGCCTCGGCCTGGCCCTCTTTCGCGGCTACTTCGGGCTGAAGCTGTCGGCCGCGTCCGTCAGTCTGGAACCCAAGCTGGGAGGCGAGTCGGCCAAGGTGCACGCCTACCTGCCGGCGGCGGATCTCTTTTTGGCCTACGAGCACCGGGTGCTCGCCGACGGCAAGTCGCTCATCCTGGACTTCAACAGCAATTTCTCAGGGAAGGGGCAGATCAAGGTCCTCCTTCCCTGGGTGTTCATCGCCCATGAGTCCCGGGAGGTGAGCGCCGACGAGCTCGACGTGACCCTGGACGGAAATCCGGTCGCTTTCCGCAAGACCCGCGTGCTTCAGGACGAGTTCGTCATCATCCACTCGGATTTCAATAACCGCCGCCTCAAGATCCGCCACCGTTAGACCCGGCCCCCGATCGCCTTTTCCATCTCCGGAAATGCGGGCGGGCGGCTTATTTCCGACCGAGGCAGGAGTACTCGAATCCCAGGGCCCGAACGGCCGACGGGTCGAAGAGGTTGCGGCCGTCGATGAGAATGGGATTGGCCATCGCCTCCTTGACTTTCTTCAGGTCGAGCGTCCTGAACTCGTCCCACTCGGTGACAACGAGCAGGGCGTTGGCCCCCTCGGCGGCCTCGTGGGGCGAAGAACAGTAGAGGACGCGCTCGCCGTCCTCGGGAAACAATTCCTTCATGTGGGCCATGGCCTGGGGATCGTAGAGCCTCAGTTTGGCTCCCTCGGCCTGGAGGCCGGAAATGACCTTGATGCTCGGCGCCTCGCGGATATCGTCCGTCTCGGGTTTGAACGACAGCCCCAGGATGCCGATCGTCTTGTCCTTGAGGATCCAGAGCGACTGTTTGACCTTGTTGATGAAGACCCTCACCCGCTCGGCGTTGATCCGCTCCCCTTCGCGCAGAAGTCTCATGTCCACGCCCAAGTCCTCGCCGATCTTGGTCAGGGCCTTGACGTCTTTGGGGAAGCACGACCCGCCGTAGCCCAGCCCCGCCCTCAGGAACTGGCCGCCGATGCGGGAGTCGAGGCCCATGCCGCGGGCCACGAGCTCGACATCGGCCTCGGTTTTCTCGCACAGGTCGGCGATAAGATTGATGTAGGAGATCTTCAGGGCCAGGAAAGAGTTCGAGGCGTGCTTGATGAGCTCGGCCGTGTCGATGTTGGTGATGAGGATGCGTTCCTTCAAGCCCTCGTAGATGCGAACGAGCATGTCCCGGGCCCGCTCCGATTCGATGCCGATGATGATCCGGTCGGGATTGAGGAAATCCCCCACCGCCGACCCCTCGCGCAGGAATTCTGGATTGGAGGCCACGTCGAAGGGCCTGTCCGTCTTCCTATAAAGCGAGATCGTCCTTCGGATCCAGCTTGATGTCTTGACCGGCACGGTGCTCTTCTCCACGACCACCTTGTATCCGTTGAGGTTGCCGGCGATCAGGCGCGACACCTCCTCGATCTGGCTCATGTCGGCGCTGCCGTCGTCGTGGGGCGGGGTGCCGACACAGACGAAGATGACGTCCGACTCCCGGACGGCGCGGCCGAGATCGTCCGAAAATTCCAGGCGGCCGCTCTTCAGATTTTTGGCCAGGAGGGTTTCCAGTCCCGGCTCGAAAATGGGCGCCTTGCCCGCGGAGATCATCCGGATTTTTTCCGAAACCTTGTCGGCGCCGACGACCCGGTGGCCGAACTCGGCCAGACCGACGGCCGTCACCAATCCCACGTATCCCGTGCCGAAAACCGCGATTTTCACCATGGGTCTCCTTTGAAGTTCACGCCCGAACGACGTGACGATGCTTTTTCTTCACCGCGTGGCGCGTGTCGACGATCAAGGCGGCGTTCCGGACCAGCCAGTCGTAATCGTAGGCCGAATGGTCGGTGGCGATGACGACGGCGTCGTATTTTTTCAGGCGGCCCGCGGTCAGGGGCACGGACCGGAGGTCGAGATCGGGATACTCCCGGTGTCCGGACGAGCGGAGCACATAGGGATCGTTGTAATCCACGCGGGCGCCCGCCTTCCTGAGGATGCTGATGATCTTGAGCGAGGGGGACTCGCGCTGGTCGTCAATGTCCTTTTTGTAGGCGATGCCCAGCACCAGAATCCTCGACCCGGCCAAGCTCTTGCCCGTCCTGTTCAAAGCGTCCACGGTTTTCTGCACGACGTAGTAGGGCATGAGGGTGTTGATCTCTCCGGCCAGCTCGATGAGGCGCGTCGAGAAGTCCACCTCCCGGGCCTTCCAAGTCAGATAGAAGGGGTCGATGGGGATGCAGTGGCCGCCCAGTCCCGGGCCGGGATGGAAGGGCATGAACCCGAAGGGCTTGGTCGAGGAGGCCCGGATGACCTCCCAGACGTCGATCCCCATGCGGTCGAAGATCATTTTCAGCTCGTTGACCAAAGCGATGTTGACCGCGCGGAAGATGTTCTCCAGGAGTTTGGAGGACTCGGCCACGCGGGTGGAGGACACGGGCACGGTGCGGAGCACGACCTGGTCGTAGAGGGTCTTGGCCGTTCTCAGACAGTCCCGGGTGACGCCGCCCACCACCTTGGGGATGCGCCCCGTCGGGAACTGCTTGTTGCCGGGATCCTCCCTCTCGGGCGAGAAGGCCAGGAAAAAGTCGCGGCCGACCTTGAGGCCGCCCGCCTCGAGGAGGGGCAGCATGTCCTCTTCCGTCGTGCCGGGGTAGGTCGTGCTTTCCAGGACGATGAGCTGTCCCCGGCGGAGGTAGCGGGCGATGACCTTCGTCGTGTCCAGGACGAACGACAGGTCGGGATTGCGGTGGCTGTCGAGAGGAGTGGGCACGCAGATGATGACGGCCTCGACGCTCCTCAGCCTGCGGAAATCATCGGTGGCCGAGAACATCCGGCGGGAGAGGAATTTCTTGAGCTCGACGGCGGAGATGTGACGGATGTAGCTTCGCCCCTCCATCAGCCTGTCGATTTTCTTGCGGTCGATGTCGAACCCGGTGACGCGGAAGCCGGCCTGGAGAAAGGCCTTGACCAGCGGCAGGCCGACATAGCCCAGGCCGATGACGCCCACTCGCGCTGTTTTGTCCTTGATTTTCTTTTCGAGCTGTCTGGCTGAAGTGCTCATCGCTTTGCGTTCTCCTTGAACCAAAGGATCGTCCGCTCCAAGCCCTCCCGAAGGCCGACCTCGGGCCGGTAGCCCAATACGCTCTCCGCCAGGCCGAGGTCGGCCCAAGAATGGGGAACATCGCCCGGTCTGGGCTCGCCGTGAACCGGCTCCCGCCGGACGCCGAGGATGTCCCGAAGAGACGAGGCCAGCTCGTTGACCGTCGTCCGGCCGCCGCAGGCGATGTTGACCGCCCGCCCCGGGGCCCCCTCCGCCCGGCAGGCCAGGACGTTGGCCCGGACGACGTTGGAGACGTAGGTGAAATCCCGCGACTGGCTTCCGTCGCCGAAGATCGTCGGGGACCGTCCCTCCAGCAAAGCGGTGATGAAGAGGGGGATGACGGCCGCATACTGGGAGGACGGATCTTGCCGGGGGCCGAAGATATTGAAATACCTGAGGCAGACGGCCGGCAGGCCCAGGGTCCGGTGGAACATCCGGCAATATTTCTCCCCGGCCGCCTTGGTGACGGCATAGGGCGACAGAGGCGTCCCCTCGGCGCCTTCGCGCTTGGGAAGGCGCTCGTCGTCGCCGTAAACCGAGGACGAGGAGGCGAAGACGAAGCGCTTCACCCCGCCCTCCCGGGAAGCGGCCAGCATGTTCAGAGTCCCGCCGACGTTGATGGCGTTCGACAGGGCGGGCTCCCGAAGCGATCTCGGGACCGAGGGCAGCGCCGCCTGATGAAGGACGAAGTCCGCTCCCCGGACCGCCCGGCGGCAGGCGTCCTCGTCGCGGACATCGCCCTCGATGAGTTCGAACCGGCCGGCGATTCCGGCCAGGTTCTCCCGACGCCCGGTGAGAAAATTGTCCAGAACGCGCACCTCCTCGCCGGCGCGGACGAGCTCTTCGGCCAGATGCGAGCCGATGAAACCCGCGCCGCCCGTCACGAGGTACAGCGGCATGTCAAAGATATCCCAGCTCCCGGGCCTTGCTCAGCACCCGCTCGACGCTCTCGGCGAGCGTTTCCTTGTCCGTTTCCAGGACGAGCTCGGGACGCTCGGGCTCTTCATAGGGATCGGAAACGCCCGTGAATTCCTTGATCTCGCCCCGCAGGGCCTTCTGGTACATGCCCTTCACGTCGCGCTTCATGCAGACTTCGACGGAGCACTTGACGTAGATTTCCATGAAATTCCCGATTTCCCCGCGGGCCCGGTCCCGCATTTCGCGGTAGGGGGAAATGAAGGACGTCAAGACCGCGACGCCGTTCCGGGTCAGGAGCTTGGAAACGAACGTCACCCGCCTGATGTTTTCGTCCCGGTCGGCCTTGGAAAATCCGAGATCCCGGGTCAGATCCTGCCTGACGATGTCACCGTCCAGGCGCTCCACTCTCAACGACGACGCCCGGAGGCGCTCCGCGACCACGTCCGCCACGGCCGATTTGCCCGAACAGGGCAGGCCGGTGAACCACAGGGTCACGCCTTTCTGTCCTTTGCCGCACGACATGAGATCTTGCTCCTTTCGATCCGCCCGCCGTTCCCTGTCCCGCGCTCCCCCCGATGATCACGCCAATAAGGACCGCCCCCTCATATCCGTCGGGACCTCGAGGCCCAGGGACCGGAGAATCGTGGGGGCTACGTCCAAGATATCGATATCCCGACGGCCTTTCAAGCCCGAGGCCGGATCCACGAGAATGTAAATGCCTTCCTGGGCATGCACGGCGTCGTCGGGCCCGGTGTCGTTCTCTTGAAGATAGCGGCTCTCCCAGCCCAAGGTCCCGGCCGACCGCCAGAAGAGGTCGTCGAAATAAACCATCAAGTCGGGATAATCGCCCCGGACTTCCGGGAAATGCTCCTGCGGCTTGATGACCCTCGTCCGCCATTCTTCCCCCTGGGGGCCGCGGATCGAGAGGAGCTTTTCCGCCAGGGCATCGCGCTCTTTCTCATAATCCTCCGGCTTGATGATCCCGCCCGGCTCCCGGCCCTCGACGTTCAGGAAGATCCGGGCATAATACCCGCCCCAGCCCCAGGCCTTGGTGCGCGGCCAGTCGACGGCCAGCTTCTCGATGCTCTTCACCTCGGCCGGCCTCTCCTTGAGGGTCAGGTAACCCTCGTCGATCAGCCATTCATTGACACAGAAGGCGCCTTTCATCCTTTTGGCGCCGTGGTCGCTGACGACAAGCAGGACCGTGTCCTCGTCCACGCCTTCCAGAAGCTCCCCGAGCTTGAGGTCAAGATGACGATAATAATCCATGATGGCCGTCTCGTAGGGATGGCCGGGCTGGTAGAGATGATGCTCCGGGTCGTGGTACTTCCAGAAGGTGTGCTGGATGCGGTCCACTCCGATCTCGACGAACATGAACAGGTTCCAGGGTTTGGTCCGCAGGAGATGGCCCATGACCCGAAACCGCTGGTCGGTCATCTCATAGATTTTTTTGAGGGTCTCGTCCCGGTCCTCGCTGCGGAAGACGGCGTCGAAAATGTAAGGTCCGAAACGGGATTCGATCTCCGCCTTGAGCTCGGCCGGAGAGGTGTACTCCTTGTCCGGGCCGGGAGTGATGAAGCAGGAGACGAGCCAGCCCGGGACGCGCATGGGCGGGTAGCTGGGAGGGACGCTCATCAGACAGCTCTGCCCTCCCGCCCGGCCCACATGATCCCAGACTTTGGGAGCCTTGATGGATTGAGAGGTGGCGATCCACATCTTGTCGTAGGAGTAATCCGTCCTGTGCCGGAAACCGTAGACGCCGAGGGCCGCCGGATCCCGGCCGGTGCACATGACCATCCAGGCGGGAATGGTGATCGGCGGGTCCGAGCTTCGCATCGTCCCCCATAGCCCCCTATCCAAAAGGCCGTTCAGAACGGGCAGCTCCGCCCGGCGGTCGAAGACGATCTCGGGCGGGGCCGAGTCCAGTCCCATGATGAGCAGTCTTTTTTTCACCGCCGCCTCCTTGCGCGATCCCCGGTCATTCGTTGAACGGTTCCTTGAAATCCATGATGATCCTGGCCACCTCGGGCCGCATCATCTCCACGGGCGGGATTTCGCCCCGGAGGAGCATATCGCGGATCTTCGTCCCGGAGAACGGGATGTGATCGGCCTCGGGATGAGGGCAGGTTTTCTCATTGACCACGGAATGGCATTTCCGGCAATGGGAAAAGGAACGGAAGAACAGGGGCACGATCCCCAGGTCGGGGAACTCCTCGAAAATGTCCTGGGCGGCGTAGGGAGGATAATAGGAACCCACGCCGGCGTGGTCCCGGCCGATGATGATGTGCGTGCAGCCGAAGTTCTTGCGGACGATGGCGTGGTGGATGGCTTCCTTCGGCCCGGCATAGCGCATCTCCATCTTCAGGATGGCCATGACCGCCCTGTTTTTAAGGTAGTAGTTCTTGATCAGCTCGTCGTAGGCCGCCAGGATGACCTCGTCCTTGTAGTCCCCCTTCTTTTTCCGGCCGATGACGGGGTTGATGAACAGGCCGTCGGTGAACGTCAAGGCCGTTTTCTGGACATACTCGTGCCCGACATGGGGAGTGTTTCTCGTCTGGAAGCCGACGACCGTCCTCCAGCCCTTCTCCTTGAACAGGATCCGGGTTTCCCTGGGGGTGAGGTGCCAGCGGGCATGGGGATGGGCGGGGGCTTGGATGAGGTCCACGCGGCCGCCGAGCAGGACGGGCTTCAGGCCGAGCGTGCGGGCCACGCCGGGGTGCTTGTCGTCGGTGGTGCCGTAAATTCTGAGGGCCATCTCCCCGCGGTCGAAACGGTGCTTGGATTCCAGGCGGAGGAGGGCCAATGGTTCCCCGGTCTTCAGGGCCAGGACGACGTCGCCTCCTTCCCTGAGACCGGCGGCGGTCGCTTCGTCGACGTCCAGGACGATGGGAACCGTCCAGGCCGCGTCGCCGGCCAGGCGCCCGTGGCGAAGAACGCCGAGCAAGTCCTCGGGCCCCAGGAATCCCTCCAGAGGGCTGTAAACGCCCGTGGCGAGGTTTTCGACGTCCGAAACAGCGTCGTCCTCCAGGCGGATGACGGGCAAAGACCGCGCCCGGTCGAGGGCTTCGCTTTTTTTGTCGCCCGAGAGGACGCGCTCCACGAGCTTTCCGCCATGAGGTGCGATCATGATCTCCTCCTTGCTGTGTTCACGGCATCAGGGATGACGGCCTCTCGCGGGAGAGGAAGGACGGGGGGCTCCCGGCGTCAATCAATATAGCCCAGCGCTTTGAGCTTCTCCTTGACCTTCTCTTCCTCTTCCTGGGAGAACACCTCGGGGGAATCCTCTGTTTTGGAGAAATGCTCTCTCAGGACCTTGATGATGTAGCCGCCGACGGAGGTGATATCCGAGCCCTTGATTCTTTCCTCGATCTTTTTATAGAGCGATGTCGGTATGGATACAGGGGTGAATTCCTTGTCCATGCTCTCTCCTTATTGACCCCGGAACCGTCCCGATGGGACGCGGATCACGCATTAAAGTAAAGCTTTTTATATACCAGATTCACGATTTTTTCAACCCGCTCCCTGCCGGCGCCCTGCCGGTCGACGCTTTTCCCGACCCCGGCCGGCTTCAACGGCTCTTTTTCCCGCCCCCTGGCCGCCCCGGCGGGAAAATCTGTATAATAGCCTCAAATCATGAATCTCTGGCGGAAGCTGGCCTGCCTCGGGACGCTCATCGTCACCGACATGGCGGTCCTCTTTCTGGTCTTCTTGGCCAGCTTCTTCGTGCGGGACAGGGTGCTCTCCTTCCTTCCGGCATTCCGGCAGCCCCCCGTTCCCCTGAATGTGCAGCTCGGCTCGGGCTTCGCCGCGGGGGCCGCCGTCCTGGTCCTGATCTTCGCCTCCCTGAAGCTCTATTCCCGCCGCTTTTCGTTCTGGGAGGAGACCAGGCTTCTCGTCGAGGGCGTAACGCTCGCCTTTCTTCTGATCATGACCATGATTTTTCTCTTCCGGTCCTACACCCTTTTCTCCCGGACGGTGATCGTCGTCGGCTGGGTCTTGAGTCTCGTCGTTTTTCCCCTCGGACGCCACCTGGTCAAGATTCTCCTGGGCCGCATCGGCCTGTGGCGCAAGAACATCCTCGTCCTGGGGACGGGAGAGACGGCCCGGAGGATCGCCCGCGAGATCCGAAGGGAAGAGTCGCTCGGCCTGGCCGTCGTCGGTTTCCTGTCCGAGAGCAAAGGCCAAGTCGGACGGTCTTTCGCCGGAGGGATTCCGGTCGTCGGAACCATCGGCGACCTCCGGCGCCTCATCGCCGAGCTCGATGTCCGGGATGTCGTCGTCGCCCCCTCGCGGAGGAAACAGGACACAGTCCTCGGAATCGCCAAATCCTGCGAGCATCTCGTCGAGAACATAAGGGTCGTTCCCGAGACCGGCGGCGACTACACTTCCGGCGTCCGGGTCGAGGAGCTGAGGGACATCATCACCCTCTCCCTGCCGCGCAACCTGGCCAAGCCGTGGAACACGCTCATCAAGAACGCTTTCGAGTTCTTCCTGGGCTTCGCCTTCCTGATTCTGGCGACGCCGCTCCTTCTCCTCATCGCCGCGGCTGTCGGAATCGAATCTCCCGGGCCGGTTCTCTTCACCCAAAAGCGCCTCGGCCGGGGGGGGAAGGAATTCAAGTTGATCAAGTTCCGCTCCATGCACCGGGACGCCGCGTCCCGCCTGGCGGCCTATTTCCACTCCCGCCCCGAGGCGCGGCGGGAGTGGAAAAAATTCCAGAAGCTCAGAGGGCACGACCCCCGGGTGACCAGGGTCGGCAGGATTCTCCGCTCCTTCAGCCTGGACGAGCTGCCCCAGCTCCTGAATGTCCTCGCCGGCGACATGAGCCTCGTCGGGCCGCGCCCCTACCTCCCCCGGGAGAAGAGCCGAATCGGTCCGGCCTGGGAGTTCATCGGCCGGGTCAAGCCCGGACTGACGGGCCTGTGGCAGGTCCGGGGGAGAAGCCGCCTGTCTTTCCGCGCGCGGCTGGCTCTCGACGAATACTACATCCGCAACTGGTCGCTCTGGCTCGACATCGTCATCCTTCTCCAGACAGTCAAGGTCCTCATGGCCCGGGAAGGGGCTTTTTGAGCCCTCGCCTTGACAAACGCTCGAGGGCGGACGGATAATGATGTATTCATGAGCGAAGAAGCCTTCTTGCCCGCCTGATAATGGAAAAAATCAACCACCCCTCTGCCCACCGGTCCGGGCTTTTCGGCGTCCTCGACCGGAACCTCCGGAAAATCGAGAGCCGGCTGGGGGTCAGCCTGGCCATCCGCGGCGATCACATCCTTATCGACGGCCCGGCGCGAAAGATCGAGTTCGCCAAGCTGTATTTCGCCAAACTTCGGGAAATGGAGGACAAAGGCCTGGACCTCAAGGAGGAGGACTTTCAAATCGCCCTCGACCTCCTCGAAGAGGGCCGGTCCCAGAAGCTCGAGAGCTACGCCCCCTCGGAATCCCTGAGCTTCAGCCGGAAATCCGTGACGCCCAAGGGCTACAACCAGCAGCTGTACATCGAGGCCATCAAGTCCAAGGACCTCGTTTTCGGCATCGGGCCGGCCGGAACGGGTAAAACCTACCTGGCCATGGCCATGGCCCTGTCCTTCCTCCAAAACAAACAGGTCGAGCGCATCATCCTCACCCGTCCGGCGGTCGAAGCCGGGGAAAAGCTGGGGTTCCTGCCCGGCGACATGTACCAGAAAATCAATCCCTATCTTCGCCCCCTGTACGACGCCCTTTTCGACCTGAGCCACGCCGACCAGGCCAACCGCCTCGTGGAGAGGGGCATCATCGAGATCGCCCCCCTGGCCTACATGCGCGGCCGGACGCTCAACTCGGCCTTCATCATCCTGGACGAGGCGCAGAACACAACGCGGGAGCAGATGAAGATGCTTCTCACCCGCGCCGGATTCGGGACCAAGGTCGTCGTCACGGCCGACATCACCCAGATCGACCTGCCCGAGCCCCGCAAGTCCGGCGTTCTCCACGCGCTCAAGATCCTCAGAGGCGTGGAGGAGATCGCCATCATCCAATTCAACGACCGGGACGTCGTGCGCCACCCCCTGGTGCAAAAAATCATCCAGGCCTACCAAAAGGACGAGGCCCGCGCCCGAAAAAACTGATCCGCCCGCCATGATCTCCTTCAAAAAATTCAAGCTGTTCAAAGCCTCCGCCCGGCCAGCGGCCCGGGCGGAAGCCGCCCCGAAACCGGGATTGTTCAGAAGAATCGGAAAATTCCTCCTCAACCCTTTCCTGTGGCTGGGCTTGTTCATCTTGGTCATGTCCTATCTCCTCTCCCAGCTCCCCCCCAAGGCCCTGCCCACTCCCGAAGTGGGAGACATAGCTCCGCGGGACATCGCCGCGCCGGACGATCTGACGATCGTCGATATGGAGATGACCCAGGCCAAGCGACGGGAAGCCGAGGAATCCGTCCTCCCTGTTTACGCCCTCGACCCGAGCGTCGTGCCCGGCGTTCAGAAGAAAATCATCGACTTTTTCGAGCTCGGCCGCGGCTGGAGCCTGCAGCCTGAGGATCAGGGAGTCGAGGCCCTTCAGAAGACCGCCGCCGAGAAATTCGACGTCGAGATTTCCGTCAACGACCTGACCTATCTTCTCCAGAACGGCTTCCCGGCGGCCCTTCAGGATCCCTTGGTCAACATCCTGGGCAAGATCCTTTCGCGCGGCGTTCTCGTCTCCAAGGACCTTCTCATCCACCGCGAACGGGAGAGAGGATTCGTGCTCATCCGCCCCGGCGAGCCGGAGAAAACGGTCCGAGCCGCGGACTTTTACGATCTGTCCGAGGCCGCCGAAAGAGCCGCCGTCGAAACCGAACAGTTGAACCTGCCCTCCCGGAGAAAAAGCCTTTTGGCCCACTTGGGACAGATTTTTCTCCAGCCCAACATCACCCAGGAGACCGTCGAAACTGAAGCGCGCCGCCGGAACGCGGCTTCGGGCGTGGAGCCCGTTTTCTACCAGATCAAGAAAGGCAAAGTCATCGTTCGCCAAGGCGACGAGGTCACGGCCGAAGGCGTGAGGCAGATCCGCATGATCAACAGCAGCCTGCGCACGACGCCCTCCTGGCTCCTCAACGTTCTGGGCACCCTCGTTCTTCTCGCTCTTCTTTTCACCGCCATGTGGTACTACCTCCAGTCCTTGGAAAAACCGCCGGAATCCGGAAGGATCCTCGTCCTCCTCGGCGTGCTTCTCGTCCTGGGGGCGCTCTTCGACAGGCTCTTCCAGCTTCTCGGCCAGACCATCAGCCCCGGAGCCACCTGGTTCGTGCTGACCCACCGGGACGCCTACATGTTCGCCATCCCCCTGCAGTTCGGCGTCCTGTTGGTCGCTTTTCTGACCACGATTCCCGTCACCCTCGTGTTCGTCATCCTCAACAGCCTCGTGGCCGGATACCTGTTCCAGGCGGATTACTACCTGACGATATTCTTCCTCATCGGCGGCCTGGCGGCCATCTACGGCGTCAAGTATTTCCAGCGCCAGAAACGGACGACGGTCCTGCGGGCGGGGCTGTTCCTGGTGACGCCCGTCAACGTGCTGCTCATCCTGGCCCTCCACCTGGTCAAGCGCCAGGGCGGCGACGTGGGCCTGCTTCTGAGCGAGACCTTCATGGCCATAGCCGGCGGCGTTCTCGCCGGGGCGCTGGCCTTCGTCCTGCTGCCCATTCTCGAAACGATGTTCGGCTTTCTCACCGCCCCGCGCCTGGCCGAAATCACGAGTTCCGACACGCCCATCCTGAGGCAGATGGCCCTGCGGGCTCCCGGCACCTACCATCATTCCCTGGTCGTGGCCACGCTGGCCGAGAAGGCGGCCGAGGCCATCAAGGCCGATGCGCTCCTGGTCAGGGCCGGGGCGCTCTATCACGACATCGGCAAACTGAAGCGGCCCGAGTATTTCTACGAAAACAGGGGCCGGAGCCTTGACACCCACAGCACCCTGACGCCCAGCATGAGCCGCCTGGTCATCGTCAGTCACGTCAAGGACGGGCTCGACACCGCCCGGAAGCTGCGGTTGCCGAGAAAGGTCCGGGAAATCATCGAGCAGCACCACGGCACCAACCTCGTCCGCTACTTCTTCCAAAAGGCCAAGGAAAAATACGATCCTGAAATGCAGACCGTGGGCGAGGAGCACTTCCGCTACCCCGGCCCCACCCCTCGGAGCAGGGAAGCCGCCCTGATCATGATGGCCGACGCCGTGGAAGCCGCCTCCCGAAGCCTCCGCCAGCCTTCCGCCGATAGCCTGAAGCGCGTCATTCAGGAGCTTTTCGACAATTTCATCCGGGAGGGGGAGCTGGACGAGAGCGGCCTGAGCCTCAAGGACATCAAAGACATCGGCCTGTCGTTTCTCACGACTCTCGAATCGATCCACCACCCCCGGGTGACCTACCCCGGAACCGCATTCGAGCCCGAATCCCGCGAGGCGGCGGCCAAGCTCCGCAAGAAAAAGGAAAATGATCACCATCCTCAACAGGCAAAGCCGGCACAAGATCCGGACAGTGAAGCATAAACGGCTCCTGGAGAGGCTTATCCGGAGACACCGGCTGGGCAAGGTCGAGGTCTGCCTGTCGTTCGTCGGAAGGGATCGCATCCGCAGTCTCAACCGGAGGTTCCGCAAGAAAGACGAGCCGACCGACGTCCTGAGCTTTCCCCTCTCCGCCCGGCAAGCCGACGGCCGGCTCCATCTGGGCGACATCGTCATCGCCCCGGAGATAGCCCGGAGAAACTGCCTGTCGCTCGGCCACGCCCTGGAGCGCGAGCTCGAGATTCTGACCGTCCACGGATTTCTGCATCTCCTGGGCTACGACCACTCGGCGAGGATGGAGCGCGAGGAGCGCCGGGCGCTGGAGCGGCCGCGGAGGGCTTTCGGCCGATGAACGGGCGCGACCTGGTGTGGATCGCCCTGGCGGCGGTTTTTCTGGCGACATTCCTCCTTTCGCTCCTGCGCATCGCCCTGGAGTCCTCGTCCGTCATCTCCTTCAGCCGCCTTCTGGAGGACCGGGGAAAGGGCAAAAAAGCCCAGAGGCGCCTGCTGCGCATCTATGAGCCCGTGTTCGTCGCCTCGGGATTTTGGAGGAACATCTCACTCATCGGCTTCCTCGTCCTTCTTGCGCTCCTCATGTCCGCCGGCGGCTTTCGTCCCCTCTGGCTTTTTCTTGCGGCCGTGGCCGTCTATATCGTCGCTTTCGACTGGATCCCGCGCATCGCGACCGCCCTGAGCCGCGGCCGCGTGGTCGTTCTGTTCCTCCCCCTCTTTCCATTGATCCATGTGTTGTCCTCGCCCTTCTTTCTCCTCCTCAGCCGGCTGGGGGCGGAGAAGAAAACGGTCCGCGAAGCCACGGATCCGGAAATCGAGGCCTTCATCCAGGAAGCCCACGAGGAGGGGATCATCGAGCCCGACGAGGGCCGCCTCCTGCGCAGCGCCGTCGAGTTCGGCGACACGATCGTGCGGGAGATCATGACCCCGCGCCGGGACATGGTCTGCATTCCTGTGGGCGCGACGATCGACGCCGTCCGCACCCTGGCCATCGCGGAGAAATATTCCCGCATCCCGGTTTTCAAGGACAGGCTGGACAACATCGAGGGCATCATCCACATCAAGGACCTGCTGGCTTTTTCCGAGGACGAGCACAAATCCCAGCCGATCGGGCCGCTCATCCGGCCGGTCCACTTCGTGCCCGAATCGATGAAAATCGACGAGCTTCTTAAAGATCTTCAGAAACGCAAGGAAAACATGGCCATCGTCGTGGACGAGCACGGCGGGGTCTCGGGCCTGGTGACCCTGGAAGACCTTCTTGAGGAGCTCGTGGGCGAGATCCAGGACGAGTACGATCAGGAGGAGGCCCTCATCCAGCAGAACAGCCCGGACGACATCGTCGTCTCCGGCGAGATCAAGGTCGAGGAGATCGAGGACCTCTGCGGCGGCCTGGATCTCGCCAAGGACGATTACATCACCATGAGCGGGTTCATCACCCACCACCTGGCCCGCCTCCCCCGACCCGGGGAACGGCTGACCGTTCCGGGACTCGAGATCGAAGTGCTCGAGGTGGACCAGAAGCGCGTGACCAAACTCCGCCTGCGGAGGAAGCCTCTGCCGCCGGTCGAAGGCGAGTCATGACCGCCGAAAAGACGCGGGAGCGAAAACCCGCGGCCCGGAAAAGGGCCGGTCTCAAGCGCGCCCCGGCCGCGCCGCGCTCCACGCCCGAGACCCGGGCAGGGCACGTGGCTCTCGTCGGCCGGCCGAACGTCGGCAAGTCCACGCTCCTCAACCGCCTGCTGGGACAAAAGGTCGCCATCGTCTCGGACAAGCCCCAAACGACCCGTCTCAGCCTCCTGGGCATCAAGACCACGGAGCGCGGCCAAATAGTCTTCATCGACAACCCCGGCATCCACAAGCCCCTCCACAAGCTCAACCGGCGGATGATGAGCTACGTGGACTCGTCGTTCGAGACGGCCGACGTCGTCTGCCTGCTCATCGACGCCACGTTGAGCTTCGGTAAGGGAGACGCCTACGTCCTGGAGATTCTCGGCCGGACGGCCAAGCCCTCCTTCCTGCTCATCAACAAGGTGGACGCTGTTCGCAAGGACCGGCTGCTGCCCCTGATCGACAAGTACAAGGACCTCCATCCCTTCCGGGAAATCATTCCCATCTCGGCCCTGAAGGGAACGAACTTGGACGTTCTGGAGCGCCTGCTCTACGAAGTCCTGCCGCGGGCGGAAAGGATTTTCCCCGAAGGCAGCGTCTCCGATCAGTCCGAGCGATTCTACCTTGCTGAGCTCATCAGGGAGAAGCTCCTCGGCCGGGTCAAGATGGAGCTGCCCTTCGTCACGGCGGTTTATGTCGACCGCGTCGAGCGCCGGGCCGCGGGAGCGCCGGCGGGCGAAGGAAGCCGAAGCGCCGCTGAGGGCGGGGAGACCGGGGATGCGGATGAAGCCGCGTTCTCTTCTGATGCGGGGGGAAAAAGCGAGACCCGGAGGGGCAAGAACCTTGAGGAGTTTTCCGCGGACGGAGAAATGGAGCGAGAGGACGGGGCGCCGGCGCCGAAAACGCCGATCCGGGCCGCGCTGCCCGACCGGCCGCCGGGCTACAGGGAAGGGCGGACGATAGACGGAAAGCAGCGACGGGACCTCCCCGTGACCTTCGTCCAGGCTTCGATCTTCGTCGAACGGCCCAACCACCGGCAGATCATCCTGGGCAAGGAAGGCCGGGTCATCAAGAACATCGGCATCGAAGCCCGCCGGGACATGGAGCGCTACCTGGGCACGCGCGTCTACCTCGACCTCCAGGTCAAAGTCCGGCCGGCCTGGCGCGACTCGGCCGACGTCCTCGACCTCATCGAGGGCCAGAAATAAGACGGAGCCGCGTCTACACTTTCCACTTTTTTCATCACGCCTGCAAACTCAATCATTGATCCTGAATGGGAAGGCTCTACTAATAGAAGCCGCGGCCGCGAAATACCTCGCCGTTTCATCTGCCCATCCGCTCATTTCAATAATTGAGAATTAGGCAGAGGGCCGGAAAGCACGGACTCAGCACCGACATTGACAATATCTCCTATAAAATGCGAAAATCTGGCCATTCCCGGGCGGTGAGTGTAGCTCAACTGGTTAGAGCATCGGACTGTGGATCCGAAGGTTGGGGGTTCGAGACCCCTCACTCACCCCATGATATTTTCGCTGATTTCCCTGACATTAAAAGAAATTTCCTTGTTTCACTCTTTCAGCTCCCTTAACTAAGTTTAGGCGCTTTTCAACCGAATCTGTGACGTATTTGTGACGCGGAAAAATTCTATTCGGTTATTGTTTTGAAGCTTTACAGGTGATATTCTTGGCTACGGCATTAAAGGCTGGGGAGATTAATAGAGCAATCTCAATTTGTTAGGATCTAATGGACATCTTTACTGAATATCTTACCTCAATAAAAAAAGAACTTGCCGGAGGCATTGCAACAGAAAGCACATATCGTCCGGCTCTTAAAGCTCTTATTGAAGCTTTTGACCCTGGAATTATTGCTACAAATGAACCTAAGCGCATCCTTTGCGGAGCGCCTGATTTCAGAATTACCCGAAAGACTGTGCCACTCGGCTATATCGAGACCAAAGATATCGGCACAAATCTCAATGAAATAGAAGCTGGCAAGGGGACACACGGATATCAATTCATTCGCTTCCGCGACGGCTTGCCAAATTGGATCCTAGCCGATTATCTTGAATTCCGATGGTATGTAAACGGCAAAAAGCGGCTAACAGCTCGGCTAGCTGATTTTGACGCAAAAGGAAAAATCAAGCAAATTCAAGACGGAGAGCAGAAGGTAGGTCAGCTTCTAAGTGCTTTTTTTAAAGAGCCAGCCTTAACCGTGGCTACTGCTAAGGATCTGGCCTTGAGCCTGGCTCATATGACGCGTATCGTTCGAGAATTGATTATTGAAGCGATTAAAGAAGAAACAGAAGAGGCTGAGCGCCATCGCATAAAGGAAGCAACCTCTGGATTCAGTATTATGCCTTCAGCGCGCGGCCCTTGGCTTCAAGAATGGCTAGCTGCCTTTCGCCAAGTGCTTATCCCTGATCTAAACGAAACACAATTTGCGGATATGTTTGCTCAAACGCTTGCCTATGGCCTTTTCGCCGCACGCATTCATGCGCCCTCTGAGAAACAATTTTCCCGCGAAATGGCCGCTTTCATCCTGCCCAAAACCAATCCATTTCTCCGTAAGTTATTTCAAGAAATTGCAGGCAATATGCCCGACTCTATCGCCTGGGCTGTTGATGACATTGTTGAACTACTTAAGCATGCTAACATATCCGAAATATTAAAAGATTTCGGCAAGGGAAAAGGCAAAGAAGATCCTATAGTCCATTTTTACGAAACTTTCCTGGCCGCCTATGATCCAAGAATGCGAGAATTTCGAGGCGTTTATTACACGCCTGAGCCTGTAGTCAAATATATCATCCGATCCATTGATCACTTACTAAAAACTCACTTCAATCGTCAAAAAGGCCTAGGCGACGAGAATACATTTATTCTCGATCCAGCTACTGGGACTGGCACTTTCTTATTTTTTATTGTCGATCATATCTATCGAAGTTTCGCAGGGCAAAAAGGCTCCTGGGATGATTACGTCGCAAATCATCTTCTCAATCGCATTTTTGGCTTTGAGCTACTCATGGCACCATATGCGATCGCACATCTTAAGCTCGGCATGCAACTGGAACAAACGGGCTATAAATTCAGCTCCGACCAACGTCTTGGAATTTATCTCACAAACACGCTCGAAGAAGCCGCAAAGAAAAGCGAGAAGCTTTTTGCTAGCTGGGTAGCGGATGAAGCAAACGCAGCTGCAACAATCAAGAAAGACTTGCCAATTATGGTCGTTCTCGGAAATCCGCCATACTCTGGAATATCGGCAAATCGTGGGTCATGGATTAATAATCTTCTTGAAAGTTATAGACAAGCAGATAGCCAGCCATTAGGTGAAAAAAAGGTTTGGCTATCAGATGATTACGTAAAGTTCATCCGTTTTGCGCAATGGCGCATAGAAAGAACGGGCCAAGGAATTCTGGGACTAATAACGAATCATGGCTATCTTGACAATCCAACATTCAGAGGCATGCGTCAATCTCTTCAGAATACTTTCACAGATATGTATATATTTGATCTTCATGGCAGCACAAAAAAAAGACAAATACCACCTAACGGCAGAAAAGATGAGAACGTTTTCGATATTCAGCAAGGGGTCTCTATCGCACTATTTGTTAAGCAACAAGCAAAGCAATGCCCAGCAACAATACACCATTGCGAGCTCTGGGGGGGCCGATCAGATAAGTACTCAGAGCTTTCCGCCTCTGATATCTCAATAACCGATTGGAGGAAAATAAATTCACATAGTCCCTATTATTTTTTCATCCCTCGAAGCGATAAATATCAAAAAGAATATGAGAAGTATTGGAAAATCACAAACATAATGCCAATCCATAGCTCCGGAATTGTCACTGCCCGTGATAGCCTTGTTATCGCGCTTGATACTGATTCTATCAGAAAACGGCTCGACATTTTCCGTAGTAGCTCTCTATCTGATTCTGATATAAAGTCAAAATTAAATTTGAATGAAAACTATGCATGGCGAGTTGCGAATGCGCGAAAGGAACTAATCGCCCTAAAAGACTGGAGAAACTACTTTGATCAAATTCTTTATAGACCTTTTGATATTCGCCCGATATTTTATCATCCCTCGGTCGTTTGGCGTCCGCGAGAAGAGATCATGTCACACATGCGGATGAGTAATTTGGCCTTATCTACTACGCGCAGTATAGAAATTGGCCGTTTTGAGCATGTCTTCTGTACTAGAAAAATACTTGATCATCACGCAGTTTCATTAAAAGAGATAAACTATTTATTTCCACTTTACATTTATCCGCCAATAAAAGGGGATCTGAAACTAGAAACGGATCGCCGCCCAAACTTTAATCCTTCTTTTTTAAAAGCACTTTCAGAAAAGCTATTACTCTCGCAGGACAAGACATCTAATTTCCCGAAAGGAGTAAATCCTGAAGATATTTTTAATTACATTTACGCAATTCTCCATTCGTCCACATATCGGTTACGCTATGCGGAGTTCCTCAAGAGTGATTTCCCACGCCTTCCTCTAACTGGCAACCATAAACTATTTAATGCTCTATGCAAAAAAGGTTCAGAGCTTGTCGCGCTTCACCTCATGGAATCACCCAAGCTGAATAAATTCATCACTGAATTTTCTATTAAAGGCGATAACTGCGTGGAAAAAGTTCAATTCGCGGATAAGGATAAGCGTGTCTGGATCAATAAGGCCCAATACTTTAGCGGCGTGTCTGCGGCTGTCTGGGAAGTTCGCATCGGTGGCTACCATGTATGCGAAAAATGGTTAAAAGACCGAAAAGGCCGAAAACTCTCCTATGACGAGATCCAGACCTATCAGAAAATCGTCGTTGCTATCAATGAAACTATCCGCCTGAAGACGGAGGTTGACATGCTCATTCCTTCATGGCCAATCGACTAAATAACCTAAAGAAAGTCATGATGATAAGAATAAAGTACCAGGAAGCCGCCGGGCTGGAAGTGAAGCGGGGACGGCCGTCAGTGGGTCTAGCACCATCAAAAGCGGTTCTCATCAAGCTCTACGTACAAGAAGAAAAGTCCATTCGAGAAGTCGCCGTTGCGATGGGCTGTTCAAAAGACGCAGTACATCGAGCACTTCGTAAATTCGGGATAAAAACAAGAACGTGTGCTAAGCGAGGTTCCGCGCTGCTGCAGTATAAACTTTCAGACATGAAGGCTATTGTTAAGAAAAAGGGAGTCCGCGGATATGCCAGAGAGCTTGGAATATGCGAAGGGACGCTTCGTCATCACCTTCGCGTAAGGGAAAAAAAATAGAACTGCGTAATATGCGTCGCATAATAGACATTATGTCAACTATATAAGTTTTGGGTATGAAAATTTATCTATTCGGATTCTTTTTCTGAACAGCTTTTTTCTTCGTTTATCTCATTCGGATAGGCATCAGGGCTACTTACTACCATTCCATTTTGAAGTCTTACAGAATAAGTAACCTGATTTCCATAAACTATCCAATCTCTATCTTTTGTGTCCATACTCACTATTGGGGATTTTATTATCTTTATTTTATTCTGTACCATTATCTCTCTCCCCTAGGAATGATTGCCTTAGCTTTTCACTTCGCGAATCATTGTCTTTTAAAATACTTGCAATTTCTTCCCCTGTCAAGAGTCGACATCCAGTATCCTTCATTATTTTCATCAACTGAACAGGCCCTCCTACTTTCCCGTCTTGACTAGCTGTTTCGGTAATAACATATGCTCCTAGGGGCAAAAGTTTTTCTATCAATAAATTTGACCTATATAGTCTGTTTAAAAGGTAAAGCGCATATTGCACAATTCCATTTAGTCCAAAACCATAATCGTGTAGCATCGGAGCGAAATTCTGATGACAATTTAAACTATATATCTTTTGCTCGTTGGGTCTTCCTTCGCTATCAACTTCATAGCCTCCAATGATAAGGACTAGCGTAGGTCTCGTTGGGATACTAGCTGGAGTTGCTATTGGCGCCACAGCAAATCCTTTGAACCAACTATCAAATCGACTGATTAATATATCTTTTACCAATTCCATTACTGGCGTTATTCCTTCTTTAGGCGGATTAGAACTAGCTATTTTTTTTTGTATCTCATCCATGAGAGTAGCTGCAAGTTCTCCGCTGCCTGCGAATACTACGCCAACATATTTTGATAGTTGATATAACTTTCTCATATTATCATTTTGCGCTGTTACGCCACGTGGATCTCCAAAAGTTCCTCTACTATCTGAAGCTAGCACCATTCCATCCTTGCCTTTTAAAATCAGGTTGAGAGTCATTTTTTCCCCCTCTTAGTATTTGCTAATCACTAAATAGATAATGTACTCAACTTGCTCAACTTATAATTATCACAAAGCAAGCAGTAATCGTTAAATTTGAACACAATTTTTACTTTTAAGTTTAAGGCTTTTGTAGTCAGTGATAGATAGCCCGCGCGGGCTAGGAAGAAGATCAGGCCGAAGACGTGGATGACTCATGGGCGTCATCTCATTTCATTCCTTGTCGTCATAATCTATGCCACGGTTATTCATATTGTCAAGCAGCTGCTTTGCGCTCATCCCCTACCTGTTCCAGACATCCCACCGTGGGGCTAATTCGATTGAATCACGCTTATAATATGGAATAGGATCGAAAGGACAAAGCACGAAATAATTAGGAAAACAAAAAAAAATGCAAGCGCGCCCGGCAAGGCTAGAACTTGCGATCTTCTGATTCATATTAAGTAGGTCGAGGGTTCGCCCCCCCTATGGATCTATTGTTTCAAATTAAACTTGCAAATAATTAAACGAACCGGTTTTATGGGATGAAGCCATACGGGGCTGGAAGCAAAGCGGTACCGGCCGCAAATGGTAGGGCATGCTTTTTTTTGAGTGTGCAAGATTATCTTCCACTCGTGTATAAAATGGGCATAAAATAGAAAAGTATCGAAGTGGCAAAGAATGGGGAAAAGGAAATGAAATCAGCGAAAACAAAAAAACTATATCGCGTTTTAATCTTAGCGGTACTAATGATTTTGGCGCTCCTAATAATTTGCTGGTTTTGGGCGGCCCCAGGACAAAATCTATTGAGCATTTTAGGCAGCTTCTTCAAAATGCTTTTCCCTTGAGACAATGTTATGAATGACATACTCTCGGCTCTCAAACTTGAGCTCCCGGAAATCGTCCTGGCCCTCTGGCTGAGGCTTGAGCTAGACGGCGTAGATCTGCAGTTTAAAGTCCCCCAAGAGAGGCTAGTGCTGTAGGAACCATAGCTCGCGTTCTCATATCCTCTTGAAGGGCTGATAATCGAGGTCCTTATTTTGGCCTTCATCGATCTTAGTCTCCATTGTCTCCTTTTATGAGGTGACTGTTCGTTTAGTTATCTTTCATCTATCGTACTTTCTTAAAAATTAATAAGTCCTGTCCGTTATACATTTTGCAGCTTTCAATTCCAGCCCCGATTATTTCATCCCGATTCAACGCAGGACATACACCACCACATATATACCTCAATTCACAGTTTGAGCAAGGGGATAAACGGTCAAGTTCTACAGCATTAGCAAACTTTGGAACTCCCATTTTCCAGATTTTGGCTATCGACTCTTGATGGACATTGCCATATACATACTCACATTTATCCCGGAGCATTGAACAAGCGAGTACACGGCCATCTGCCAGGACTGCAATCTTATTAGGATTACAACAGTATTTTTTTAATGTTGGATCAACTGGAATATCACGATATTGTCTAATTATTTCCCTTTTTCGTTCAAGATCCATAGCTAACAATGACATATTTTCACAGCATGCCCCTATTGGCATAGAAAAACCAAGTTTGTACTCAATCCCTTGTTCTATACAAAAAGCGACAAAATCTTCGATTTCATTTTGATTATTCGGCGTGACCACATACGCCAAGGTCAAGCTAATACCTTTTCTTTTTACATTAAGGATATTATTGATTAGTCTGCTCAAACCATTTTTATCGCTAGTTCCTGTGAATTCTTCATAAGAGTGTTGTGAAAATCCATAGACACTGATTTGAATTGAATTCACACAAGATAATCGGTCAACAGTGTCGTCACTTATGAAACTTCCGTTAGTGGTGAGTTCAATAAGAAATGAACTGCTCATGGATTCCAATATTTCAACGGAATCGGCTCTTAAAAGTGGCTCGCCACCAGTTATTTGAACATTTTCAACTTTTAGTTTCTTTAATTCCGAAGAAAGTCTTTCAATAGTTTTTCTTGGCAAGTCAACGGGATTATTCTTCGCATCGCCGAGATAACAATGAAGACACCGATAATTACAACGAGTTGTAATTTCTATGCTTACAAACTTCGGGAATCCAGGGATGTCATCTGTAAAAGTGTAATCTTCGCTGGACTCCGATAAATCATAAAGATCAGATTTTCGGACTAGTATGGCTTTGCTAACGAGTGTATCCAAAAAACGAGCAATATTGTCAAGAGAAGCTGTGGCAAAGATAGAGCACAACTTATCAAATAATGTTTCGGGGCTATTTGGCAAAGAATTGACAACTTCGTTCCAAATGAGCGGAGAAACAACAAGAGTTCGTTTCGACTTAAAATCATAAATGACAGTCCCCTTTGGTCCAGATAGCGTTCTTATCCAAGGGGCTAACTCGACTATGTTCTTCGCTAGATTGAGGACTTTGGCCAAACTAATCTACCTTATAAGCTCCGAGCGATATTCAAAGCCGTGAGAAACGCCCTGTTTCAAGAAGATATTTACAGAGAAATGGCGAGAAAAATCATGCACACTGACCTGCTGCAACAACGCATCCAGTCAGAAGTTTAAATAAAAGGCATACCTCCCCTGTTCTATTTTCTACCTCGTAAATACGAAAGTGATTATCGACACAAGATTCTAACCGATCTTCTTTCTGTAAGTCGGGAGAGAATCCTTGACAATAGTAAAGAGAAAAATTGTCCTTGCGTTTTTCTCGAATATGTTGCATGGAATCCTCCTACAGCATATTTTAAAGTTATTCCTCGACCTATAGCATGTACTGAATGCCATAAACCTGATGAGGTTCACTACACAGCTGTAGCTATAAGCATCCTGACACGAAAGGTATCATTTTCTGTCGTTAGCGATTATTCGGCCATCGGTGTCCCGGATGAAGCGTGGGGTTCCATCGGGATTTAGAACGGAATGTCCACCAAGATCTCCCGATACGCCAGTTTGGACGATTTTCAGATCTCGCGTTCCATCAGGTCGAATGCCGGGGATGAGGGTCTCTCCAGAAAGCGGATTTGAGAACTTCTCGCCCCATTTTGTGTCGCTCATAATAGCCTCCTTTTTAGTGCTAATTATACTAAATATATTTCAATAGGATGTGAAAGTCAACGCCTTCATTATCGATTTTGTTGGCTATTACAATTTTTTTTTAACAAAATGTCGCCTTTTTTTGTATTAAAAGTGGATGATTTCTAAAAAATTGATCAAACAATGAGAGTTTCTTTTAATCCGAGCATATACTAAATAAGGTGCAGTTTCGGCTAAGCCGTTCTTACACTAATCGGGAGGTCAGGGATTAACCCGGCCTCCACTCGCCTCATATTTTGGATTCCAGATATTATTTCTGAAAAAGAATAAGCTTATGTAGTTTTAGTTTTTTTAGTTCATCAGACATTTTAATGGGTCAGCTGGTGGGATAAAATGGCCCCGAAAGGATCGGGGTCATGGAAGATCGAGAGCTTTATTGGCATGTTTTGGGTCCTGAGGAGCCGTGGCGGGTGGAGAGGGTCCAGTCAATGGAGAGCACCTCAGAGTGGCGCTACAGGAAATATATGCCTCCTTAACAGAGATCAAATATGAAGGGCATAATTAGTTGCAAAGCAACAAAAAAAGCAGTAAAACGTCGAGTGACCAGAAATATGAAAACTAATAATTCTTCCTTTGTTTCCCCTCTTCTTCTGGAACAATTTCTAAAGCAAATTGTAAATCATAAATCTTCTCCCAGCCTTCTGGTTCTTTATCCCACCAAAGGTACTCATTTAGCCAGACAATAGGATCAGAGTAATCAATAGTCTTCCCTTCTCTAACAAAGGGTTTTCCTCCCATACCGCCTTTACAAAACTTGTCATCAAAACTTAATAAGAAACATACCTGAGCTTGCCTAATATAATCCGTTTTTCTGTATTTATTATAAATGAACCTCAACCGCTCAGCTGAAGGCACATTCAGGCTTTTATGGGGCAAAAAATCAATTATTCCGAGTTTTTCGCTAAGCTGCCAAAAATAAATCAGCACTTCTTCCATCACACCCCATTGGATTCTATTTCGAGATCTAAGAGCATAACTCCAAATTAGAGCCAACAAATTAATCGGACTTATTCTTGCTTTTATTGATGCAATTTCAGGGTAGCGAGGCTTTAAATTGACCTTTAAGAGCGAAGTATATCTATCTAATTTTTTGTAGAAAGAATCCAATGCAAACATTTTTATTATACATTTTTCCTTTTCTTCAGGAGTCCAGACGGCCTCCTCTTTGTCGCTTAAATATTTGCCCTTCACATAGTTATAGAATTTATATTTTATTAAGAATTCATCCAATACTTCCAATACATCAGTCTTTATTTTTTTTATATCTCTGATCTTTTTCAGCGTTCTTTTTATAACTCTTTGGTATCTAATATTCTTATATATGAAATATACTTGAACTAGACTGTCCGCAAATTTGAAATAGCTATACCCAAAATTCTTTTTTAAAAAAGTATCAAGCTCATCATTATTTTTAAATTGTTGTGTTTGGCGTCTCAATTCTTAAAAGCGTATCCCTTTCATATCTTATATTTATCCAAAGTGATACTCGAATTCAAGGCTAGAAGCTGAGAATATCTATTCAGAAATAAATGCAAAAATATAGAAGCCGGAAAAAAGGAAAGTGGCCGCGACAGTGGCAGTATGCGAAACTTCCTAGACAATTGATATTTAGCCGAGAATGGGCAGACCTCTTCCCTGCCAGCAGGACAATCTATATTCAGATGAAGGGCAAATACAATTCAAAAAATAATGGCAGAATCAGGCTCTATTACTCAGAACTTAAGAAAATCAAAGGCTTATCTGGCACTAAAACCATTTCAAAGGCTTTTAAAGAATTGGAAATGAAGGAGTGGATTCGGAGAGTTAAGCAAGGAGGGATGTATGGACGGCCAAATGAATATGAGCTAACAGGAAAGTATGATCCTTCCATCCGCTGGGACGAACTCTCTATGTTGGGTGAAATATGATAGTCCCCTACCCTGGCATAGATTATAAAAAGTGGGATGTTTATTACCCGTTAGCAGACTCTAACAATAGGCAAAATAATTACCTAATAAACATTCTAGAGTGGCTTTTTCTAAGTTTTTTTAACATACCCTCAGATTGCACAAGGGGATATTTAATTACCTGTTAGGAGGTAAAAAAATCATGTTGTTTATTTTTTCATTCCACGTCACAAACAGCATATGGAGGTTTGTACTTTGAATAAATCGAAAGCTATTAAGCTCAAGTGTCTGGACTGCAGCGGGGGATCTCCCAAAGAGGTGACTCTTTGCTCTATTTTTGATTGCCCTCTATGGCCATACAGAACTGGCAACTCGCTACAAAGCAAAATCTGCAGGAAAAGAATTGAAGCAGCTTTCCGAAATTTCCCCGACGATATAAAAGCCCTTCAGAACCAGGACGTAGATATAGGCTTTTTACGTCGCTATAGCTCCAAATCGCAACATAGAGAAAATAATTTCCTTTCCCCTAAGGAATTCTTCGATGCAGAGGATGCAGGTCATAATTATTAGAGTAATCCCCTTTTTTTAGGGTGTGCAATAATTCCTGATGAACTTCGAGACAGCGCAGCCATTATTAACAGTAAAAGAGGCTAGCGCCTATCTCAAATTACACCCCAATACGATCTACCGATGGACATCTCAGGGCAGAATTCCTTTTATCCGCGTCAACGGCTTAACAAGGTTGAATCAACGAGAACTTAATAAATATCTTAATCAGGAATCTAATTTTAAATCCGCCCTCCCTTCTCCTCTCCCCTTTCCTGTGCAACTCCTTGCAAGCCATGCTAGAATTGGCTTGAAAGGAGAAGGCGCTTT
>Ga0068714_10001131_pt1 | contig 41637 bp, 42 predicted proteins | sample MTBNYHSulfiMetaG_FD_62988 | JGI IMG/M metagenome (GOLD analysis project Ga0068714, IMG submission 62988) | Enrichment culture microbial communities from rom New York Harbor, USA that are MTBE-degrading - MTBE-NYH (New York Harbor Sulfidogenic)... | ecosystem: Environmental > Aquatic > Marine >... | reverse complement strand
TCTTGACGGCAACGATGTCGGTGTGTGCCACGAACTTCATCATCAGACCGCTTGCGCCGATACCGACCAGCAGCGCCAGGATCAGGTGATCGGAAGGATTGGTGATGTAACGGATGCGCTCGACGAAAATGCGGCGCGCCCACAGGCCCAGCAGGCCGGCAACCATGGCAAAGCCGGCATACATGCCGAACGGCTGAATCAGAACCACCCAGCCCCATACCGGCTCGGTGAAGTAACGCAGGTGACGGAGCAGCACCAGGGCCAGGCCGACATGGAACATGTAGCCAAACAGCCAAATCCACTTGTTGCCCTTGAACAGGCTTTCGAACAGCGCGACCTCACGGGCCATGCGAAACACCACGCCGCCACGGGTCGTTGGAGCGGGTGTGGTAGGAATCTTGAGCGGTGCAGGCGTGATCCAGTATTGGCGAATCTTATAACCAAGACCGGCAATCAGCAGCACAGTCGCAACATAAAACAGGAGTGCATACAGCACTGACATTTATCGACCCTCCGAGCTACGGAATTAGTAAGAAGGGGAGAGCCGGAGCCCTCCCCAACACAACGGCTTAGATACAGCCGGTCGGCTTCGGCAGACCAGCGATCTTGCACGCCTGCTTGGCAGGACCGTAGGGGAACAGTTCGTACAGGTACTTGCTGTTGCCCTTCTCTGGCCCAAGCTTCTTGCCGATAGCCTTGGTCAGAACGCGAACAGCAGGAGCGATCTGGTATTCGTCGTAGTACTCACGCAGGAAGTCGATAACTTCCCAATGAGATTCGGTCATTTCGACGTTTTCGGACTTGGCCAGCTCGAGGCCCACATCCTTGTCCCACTGGCTCAGATCAACCAGGTAACCTTCCTCATCAACTTCCAGCTCGCGGCCAGCAACGTTCATAGTAGCCATATCAATATCTCCTCGTAGAGTTTTTACAAACGGCTAAATTTACAGCCAGGCTTGAACCTTGTCGTTTTCACAAGCAAGGTCAACAAAACCGGCATAATCAATCACCTTCACGCCATCCAACACTTTATCGGCGATGCCGCGGGCCTTCAGATCAGGACCCATGGCATACAAGGTGAACTTACCCATAGCGTCTTTCATCTTGCCGGCAAAAACACCGCCGTTAAGAGCGCCATATACACCATCTTCGATCAACAGAATTGCACTACCTTCGGCAGCGTGTGCCAGGCAGGTCTCAAGGCTGTTCTTCTCGAAGGGTGATTTGTTTACGGTATGCAACATCTCTTTAATCCCTCCGTCAGAAGCTCAGGAGAACGTCTTGCTCTTCCATCAGAGCACCCAGTTCGGCGGCAGTCTTTACTTCGACGTCGACGATCAGGTCCTCTTCAGTCAGACCACGCTGTTCCAGCGATTCCTTGGCAACGTACAGTTTTTCAACGTCGTACATCTCAAGGGCCTTGTAGGTATTGGAGAAGTTCTTCGTCTGGATGCCGGTGGTGTCCTGACCCTTGACGATCTCGAAAACACCATCGTCCATGAAGACGACACTTACATCCTGCTCAAAGGCGGCACCAATCAGCACCACTTCAAGTGATTCCAGTGCGTACACCGTTCCGTGCGGAGCCTTGCGGTTCACGTACATGAACTTCTTGATGTCACCGCCCATCATTTCTTCGCTCATCTCGACCTCCAATCAATCGCCGAACACGACCAGACGGTCGGACTGAATACCACCTTCGATCAACTGGCCCAGACCGGAAATGCGGAAACCGGGCGCAATGTTGTCGGCGTCTTTACCGTTACGCTTCGCTTCATCGGCGTCGGCGATGCCGCGGCGCTGGGCCGCGGCGACGCATACAACCAAGTCGACGTTGTGTTTCTCGGCAAGCTCACTCCAGCGGTTGACCACGTTGCGGTCATCCTGCGGCGGGGTGGTCAGACGGGTCGCGTTGTTCACACCGTCGTGGTAGAAGAAGACACGAAAGATCTCGTGTCCCTTCTCCAGCGCAGCCTTGGTGAACTGATAGGCGCTGTCTGAAGCCTGATGAGTGTAAGGACCTTCGTTAACCTGAATTGTAAACTTCATAGTCTCCTATCCTTATTCTTAGAAGCGGATGTGAGCTGAAGCGTTCAGGTTCACACGGCCACCACGCCAGTTATCGATGTGGTATTTGGTGAACGGCAGACCGGTCTTCTCGAAGAACTGCGGCCAGCCAATACGCTCAACCCAGTCACCCATACGCTCCCAATCCTTCGCGTCTTCCTTGTAAACGGCCAGGATCTTCTTGACGATCTCGGCAGCTTCCGGCCAGCGCGGCGGGTTGTTCGGGATACCGGCAGCAACCAGCTTGTGGAACATCGGCTTGGAACGGGCGTTGGAGTGCTTGCCACCAACCCAGATAGCCAGCTTGGAGAACTCGGGATCGTTGATCTGCATCGGCGGGCAGGGCGGGAAGCAGGCACCACAGCAGATGCACTTCTTCTCGTCGACTTCGAGGGTCGGCTTGCCGTTAACCATTGCAGGACGGATAGCAGCTACCGGGCAACGTGCCACAACGGTCGGACGCTCACAGGCGTTGGCGACCAGGTCGTGGTTGATCTTCGGCGGCTTGGTGTGCTGGATGTTGATCGCGATATCACCCTGGCCACCGCAGTTGATCTGGCAGCAGGAGGTGGTGATGTGAACGCGGTTCGGCATCTCTTCCTTGATGAACTCTTCGTGCAGTTCGTCCATCAGGGCCTTGACCACACCGGAGGCGTCGGTACCGGGGATGTCGCAGTGCAGCCAGCCCTGGGTGTGGGAGATCATGGTAACGGAAGGACCGGTACCGCCGACAGGGAAGCCTTCAGCTTGCAGCTTCTCGACCAGCGGAGCGACCTTGGACTCTTCGCTGACCATGAACTCGATGTTGGAGCGCATGGTGAAGCGGACGTGACCTTCGGCGAACTCGTCAGCAATGTCACACAGCTTGCGGATGGTGTAGAGATCCATCTGGCGCTGGGTGCCGGCGCGAACGGTCCAGACCTGGTCGCCGCTCTTGGCGACGTGACGAAGAACACCGGGACGCGGGCGATCGTGATAGCTCCACGCGCCAAAGTTCTTCTTCAGCACAGGGTGCATGTACGGAAACGGATCCGGTACACCGCTCTCGATGGGCATACGAGGTGCAGACATAATTACCTCCGACTCATTGTTAAATGGTTACTGCGGGACTGCCTGGACAGCCCCGCAAATAATATTGATTAGGCCTGGGCCTTACGCTCGAACCACTTCTGTGCTTCCTCGTCCCAACCGTCGGTGCGGATGTAGGAGTTGGAGCGCGGGCTGGCGATCATGTTCGGGTCAACTTCGAGGCCGAGACCTTCGAGGAAGTTGACCAGACCGATGCGCTCGATCATCTCACCGGTACGCTCGTGCTCCAGCGCGTTCTCGGCGAAGAAGTCGATGACGTTGCCGGCCAGCTCTTCGATGGCTTCGAAGTCTTCGTCGCTGTCCATCTTCATGAACGGAACGATGACGGTACCCATCAGGTCGCCGATCTTCAGGGTGCGCTTGCCGCCGATGAGGACGGAAACACCCTTGTCGTTACCGGGGGAGAGGGCCTTGTTCATGACGTTGAGGCAGTGCATGCAGCGCACGCAGCCCTTGTTGTCGACGTCGAGGGTGTCGTCGTCGTTCAGGCTCAGGGCATTGGTCGGGCAACGGCTGATGACGTTGTCGATCACGTACTTGCGACCCTTGGACTCGACGAAGGCCTTCACTTCGGCCTGGTCGACGATCATCTCGTCGCGCCAGGTGCCGATGACGGAGAAGTCAGCGCGGTGGATGGAGTTCATGCAGTCGTTGGCGCAGCCGGAGACCTTGAACTTCATCTTGTAGGGCAGAGCCGGACGGTGCATGTCGTCGAGGAAGGCATTGACCAGGGTGCGGTGAATGCGCTGCTCGTCGGCACAGGACTGCTCGCAACGAGCAGCACCGACGCAGGACATACCGGTACGGACAGCCGGACCGGCGCCGCCGAGGTCGAAGCCCATTTCGTTGAACTCGTCGAACGCAGGCTGGACGTTTGCGGTGGTGCAGCCCTGGAACATGATGTCACCGGACTGGCCGTGGAAGGCGATGAGGCCGGAACCGTACTTTTCCCAGATGTCGCAGAACTTGCGCAGGGTAGCGGTATCGTAGTGCATGCCGGCAGGGGGCATGATACGCAGGGTGTGGAACTCGGCAGCAGCCGGGAACAGGGGCTTCTTGTTCTCGTCGTGCAGTTCGGTGAAGCGGGGGATAACGCCGCCGCCGTAACCGACGACACCTACGGTACCGCCCTTCCAGTAACCCTTCTTGGTCCGGTAGGAGGTTTCCAGCTGACCCATCAGGTCAACCATCATGTCGTTTTCTTTAGCCAGACGCTTGAGGCCGGTTACAAAGCTGGGCCATGGGCCGCTTTCCAGCTGATCAAGGTTCGGTGTGTCGTGCATTTTCTTAGCCATCTTAATATTTACTCCCGTCAGACTTATGGGCAATGGGTCTGCCTGCTCATCAGGCTCGACTTACCAAAGGCTACAGGTACTACATACAAATCCTGCATTGATTGAAGAGTCCCTTTCAGGAAGCTCCCAATATGGAGCGAAAGTTTAGGAGTTACTTATACGCCAATAAAACCTGTCTGATGGGGGGTAGGGAGGGGGTTTGCCTATCCTGAATGGGATATATAAAAATTGGATAGGGTATGACTCATGTGGTCATAAATTCAATTTAATTCCAATTAATACATGGGCTTAAGTAGTTATTTTAAGGCTGAAGATGAAATCGTCCCTGTAAACGACGTGGACATGCAAGGAGTAGGTAATATTGCAGTACTGTTAACGGATTGTTGCGATTATTCCGTGTATCGGGCTCAGATCGATATCGCGGGGTATGCAAAATCGTATGATATTATCCCCTCGCCACTGCTTCTGGCACACATAAACTTGAGTTGGCCATGGGGTGGACACATATACCCACTACCCAATCTGAAACGGAGGGGAGCCTGATGCTTTACCTGAGTGAAATACTGATTCAAAACCCCCAGCTGGAGAACTTCGATCAGCTGCTCAAGGTGGTCAAGGAGCGCTCCAAAACCGAGATGTTCTTCCGCATCGACGTCAAGCCGCCTTACCCCGATACCCCGGAAAACTGGGAGGATCGGCTGGAAGCGAGCTTTACCTAATATAATGTCTCTCTCTCCCGGGACCCATACAGCGAACAAGACGGTACTATTGTGAAATATCTGAATCTGGACGAGCACCATAAAGAGGCCGAGTGCTCCAACGACGCCATCCAGTCCAGCGAACTGCTGGTCAGCCGCCTGGCCGAACTGGAGCAGGAGCTGCAGAGCGCTTCCGATCTGGACCGCCTCAAGCCGCTGCTCGATAGCGGCTATATACTGCTGGATCTGGTCGATCGCAACAAGGATGCCTGGAAGGTCGCCAGAGAGGCCTTCGATATCGCCATTGCCAACGATCTGTGGCTGCAGGCGGTCGAGGCGTGCGACATCATCTATCAGTCCGAGCAGGAGGATGCGGTGCAGGCGCTGGCCCACGGCATCTGGCTAGGGGTTACCTTCCCCATCGATCCGGAGCTGAGCGTCGCCATGCTGCAGCACCTGGTGGAGGAGACCCCCGACAATTCGGACGGCGCCGCCGTGGCCGCCGCCGTCGCCTGCTACCTGGTCGACCTGCGTGCCGAGGGCAAACAGCGCGATGAGCTGCACTTCTTTACCGGTCAGCTGCTCGGTCAGGTGGCCCGTCGCCATACCAATGGCGCCTGCGATACCCAGGAGCTGTTCGATTTCTGGATGGATCGCCTGGAGCTCAAGGAGCCGGACAAGTTCCTGCCGCGTCTGGCCGCCATCATCGATGTCCTGGTGCCGGCCGGCGAGTGGTGGTACGACCGGGACGCCCTGCGCGCGAAGATCCCGGCGGAGTAATAAAGTATGTATTGGCAAGAGGAAGAGGAAGACGGCAGCCAGTTCCGGGTACCCGAGAACATCGTCGATATCCATTTCGCCATCAGTTGCAAGCAGTTGCCGGTGGATCATGCCCACGCCCTCTCGAGTGCACTCAGACAGGCCCTGCCCTGGTTCGCCGAAGAGCGCGAGGCGGGTTTGCACCTCATTCACGTGGCGGAATCCGGCAACGGCTGGGAGCGCCCCCGAGGGGATGACGAACTGCTCTACCTCTCCCGCCGCACCAGGCTGACGCTGCGCGTACCGCAGCACCGGGTGGAAGATGCCGGGAAACTGAGCGGTCAGCTCCTGGATGTCGCCGGCAATGCGCTGGAGGTGGGCAAGGGCACGGTTCGCCTGCTGAGTGTCTCCACCACCCTCTATTCCCGCTATGTCGCCGGCAGGGAAGGGCAGAGCGAGGAGGAGTTCCTGGCCGAGCTGATCGCCGAGCTCAAGGGCGCCGGGGTGCGCTTCAAGAAGGTCCTCTGCGGCAAGGAGAACTTCTTCGAGACCCCCGAGGGGCCGCTGATCACCCGCAGCCTGCTGGTAGCAGAGATGCCGATCGAGGATTCGGTGCGGCTGCAGGAGCACGGTGTCGGCGCCCATGAGCACAAGAAACTCGGTTGTGGCTTGTTCATACCCCACAAGCCTGTTTAAAATATTACTATTAAATAATATTTTTGGTTCGTTATTAATTTACTTGCATTAAATTAGGAGAAGACGATGGGTTATGAAGTAAATGGCAAGAGCATTGAAGCCAATGACAACGGTTACCTGCTGAACATCGACGACTGGAACGAGGACGTTGCCAATGCGATTGCCGCCGCCGAAGGCATCGCGCTGACCGAAAAGTCCTGGGACCTGATCAACTTCCTGCGCGACGAGTTCATCAACAACAACGGCAACCAGCCCAACGACCGCAACATCGTCAAGGCCATGTCGGACAAGTGGGGCGAGAAGATCGAAGCCAAGTCCCTGTACGAGCTGTTCCCGATGCAGCCCTCCAAGCAAGCCGCCAAGATTGGTGGTCTGCCGGAGAGCCGTCGTAAGGGTGGTTACTAATCGGTAGCCAGGCCTTTACGGCTCAAGAAAGCCCGCGCCTGTGCGCGGGCTTTTTGTTTACAAGCAAATAACCACGAAGCACACGAAGAGCACGAAGGTGGCTTCATGAGGGAAACCAGGCTACCAACAATGGTGGGTAGCCGCCGAATTTCCACTCTGACTTAGTGCGTAGGATGGGATGCATCCCATCAATTTTCTATCCGGGGAAGATGGGATTAATCCCATCCTACAAGGCGTCTTTCCTCCGTGTACTCCGTGTACTCCGTGCCTCTGTGGTGAGTCCCTTCGTGCTCTTCGTGTGCTTCGTGGTTATCGCTTTTCAGTCAAAATCGTATTCCTGCGTCCAGCACAGCCAGCGCCTTCATTAATCCCTTCCCGTCTTCGCCTTCATGCTCCCTGTAGAGGGAAAGCGCCTTTTCCGCCTGCCGCTGCCAATGCTCGGCACCGCGTTTGGCGGTTTCGCGCAAGGCCTTGCCGCCGTCACCCTGCAGCCATTCATCGTAGGCGCTGACCAGGGCCGGGAAGATCTCCTTGCGCAGGGAGGTGAAGTTGGCCATGTAGAAATGCAGGGCGGCGTCGCGCCCCTGTCCGAGCAGCCAGGGGAGGGTGCGGCGGCAGTCGACCAGGTGGTCGCGAATCGCGCGCAGCTGGTATTCGGCACGCGAGCGGGGCAGGGCGGCGAGCATCTCTTCCCACTCGGGACCGAGTTCCCGGCCGACCGCCACCTCGCCCAGTTCATGCTCCAGCAGGGTGTCGATCTCGTCACCGGTCATGGCATCCAGGGCGGAATCGAGATCATCGCGGAAGGGATAATACCCGCTGGCGCGAGCGATGGGTCGCTCCAGCTCCTGCCAGCCCCACTCCTCGAGCTTCTCCCAGATCATGCGGCGCAGGGATTCACGGCGCAGGTAGATGGTGTCGCCGAGACTGAGTGCCGGCGGGGCGGTGATCTCGCGTGCAAGCTCCATGCCGGCCACATAGATCCGCGTGCCTTCCTGTTCGATGCAGCGCTCGAGTTCGGCAAGGAAAAAATGAGGCTTGGCACCGCAGTAACCGCCGCTGTAGACCAGTTTGAGGGGAGCCAGTTGTTCATTGATGGCGTGGCTGTCGAAGGGCTGGTGAACACGCCGGGCAAACTGCAGCGGCTGGTACTCCTGCTCTTCCAGATCGGCCCACAGCTGTTCCCGGGCGCTCAGCCACTCCCCCAGGGGACCTTTGGCGAGGGGCTCTCCGAATGCAAATCCCTGCTCCCAGCGGTAGAATTCGCGCATCTTGAGCAGATAGATGCAGAGGGAGTAGTTTCGGGCGTGGAGAGCGTCTGAAATGTGGCAGTTTTGCTGTACGGTGGCAACCAGTTGATCCGTTTCGATGTTGCTTGCATTTGCCATCCCCGGACCCCATGGTAGAGCTTGATTTCGCATAACTATAGTTGACCAGAGCGCTAGGCTATTGTCTAGGCTAGCATCATGAACCGACCCCTGCCAGGCAGGGTGGCCGTTACATTGACGGCGAAAGATTGCAGAGGATTCGGAATGGCGCGTATCAGAACCCGTTGGCACAACAAGCAGAAGCCCAAGTCCATCGAGACCATCGCCGGGGCCATGGGCATGAACATCTGGAAGATGGCCTCGGGTACCGCCAACAAGATGTACAACGAGGGATTTAACTTTAAGAGTAATTCCCAACTACTTGATTTGATTGGTGAGATTGTTGTTTTTCTTGTCCAGCTTTCCGACCGCATTGCCTACGAGGAGCTGGACGCGGAACAGCGGCAGCGTTTCACCCAGGCGCTGGCCGGCCACCTCGTCGGCACCATGGTGGAGAACCAGATCGAGGAGCTTGGCCCAAGCGATGAGTATCAGCGGCTCTTTATCGAGAAACTTAATCAGCGCCTCGAGGGGTACTCCGAGTTTTCGGTAAGCGGCGGCGATCCCAGCTACCAGATGCTGCGCTATTTCGGTACCCTGGCCGACCAGGTGATGGGCGGCAGCGACAACAAGTGGGTGATTGAGCACGTGATGGAGGTCGAGGCCCCGGTGCTGGTCAAGCAGCTCAAGGAAGGGATGGAAAAGATCCTGCCGCAGGCACAGCCTGCAGGTGAGCCCGAAGAAGGTCCCGAGCAATAACTTAAAAGCTCTAACCACGAAGTACACGAAACACACGAAACACACGAAAAGCGTGTTACCACGAAGCACACGAAGAGCACGAAGGGCTTGATGGCAGATCAATCCACCACAGAGGCACGGTGGACACAGAGCCCATAGGATGCGGTGAGCCACGCGAACCGCATCGTTCGCATCGGGGAGGTGAGCACCTCACCTTCGTGCCCTTCGTGTGCTTCGTGGTTCATGCTTTTTTAGTGTGCCTCGTGCTCTTCGTGGTTAATGCCCTGATTTTCTTTTGCCGGGCCGCCCTGGGGCGGGTAGGATTAGGGCCTGATTCCGAAAGTCACGAGAACGAGAAGGATGCGCGGACGCTTTATCACCCTGGAAGGCAGCGAAGGTAGCGGTAAAAGCACCAATCTTGCCTTTATTCACCACTATCTCCAGCAATCCGGTATCGATGTGGTGTTGACCCGCGAGCCGGGCGGTACGCCGCTGGGGGAGGCGATCCGCGAGCTGCTGCTGGACCACCGCAACAACGAGATGGCCAGCGACACCGAGTTGCTGTTGATGTTCGCCGCCCGTGCCCAGCACCTCCACGAACTGATCCTGCCCGCCCTCGAGGCCGGCCGGTGGGTGCTGTGCGACCGTTTCACCGACGCCACCTACGCCTACCAGGGAGCCGGTCGCGGCATTGCCGAGGAGCGCATCGCCCTGCTGGAGGAGTGGGTGCAGGGAGAGCTGCGACCCGATTTGACCCTGTTTCTGGATCTGCCGGTGGCGCAGGGACTGGCCCGGGCGGGCGAGCGCAGTGCGCCGGATCGCTTCGAGCGCGAGCAGCTCGACTTTTTCGAACGGGTACGCCAGGGCTACCTGGAGCAGGCCGCCCGGGCGCCGCAGCGCTATCGCATCGTCGATGCCTCACAACCGCTCGAAGCGGTGCAGTCCAGCCTCAGGGATCTGCTCGATACCTACCTTGGCGACTACCGCACCGCCTCATGAGCAACTACCACCCCTATCCCTGGCAACGCTCCCTGTGGCAGGGGCTCATCGAGCGCCTGCAGGCCAGGCGCCTGCCTCACGCCCTGTTGCTGACCGGTCCGGCCGGTCTCGGCAAGCGCCACTTCGCCGACTGCTTCAGCCGTGCCATGTTATGCGACTCGCCCTTGCAGGACGGCAGCGCCTGTGGCGCTTGCCGCGGCTGCCTGCTGCTGGAGGCGGGCAGCCATCCCGATTATCTGCGGGTCGAGCCCGAGGAGGAGGGCAAGGGGATCGGCATCGACAAGGTGCGCGAACTGGCCGGTTTCCAGTCCCTGAAGAGCCAGTACGGTCGCCAACGGGTGGTCCAGCTGCAGCCTGCCGACAGGCTGAATATCAATGCCGCAAACGCCCTGCTCAAGACCCTGGAGGAGCCGGCCGGCGATACGGTTCTGCTGCTCGTTACCGACCGACCCTCTTCCCTGCTGCCGACCATCCGTAGCCGCTGCCAGCAGGTGATCTTCCGTCCGGTAAGCGACACCGACCTCGAGACGCACGCCTGGCTGGAGGAGCAACTTCGCGGCAGCAGCACCCTTTCGCCCGCGGCGCTGCTGCAGATGGCCTCCGGTGCACCGCTCAGGGCGCTCCCCCTGGTAGCCGACGGTGAACTGGCGCTGCGGGATGAGCTGTTCGAAGGATTCATTGCACTGGAGCAGGGGAGCGTTTCGCCGCTGCAGCTCGCCGAACGCTGGCTGGGGCAGGGCGCCTCCCGGGTATTGCCCTGGTTCTATTTCTGCCTTGCCGACATGGTACAGCTGAAGATGGTGCCGACTGCGTCACGTCTGACCAATCCAACGAGGCGCGACGATTTGCATGCACTGGCAGAACGGGTAGACTTGTATTTTCTCCAGGCACTGCTCGCTCTGGTGCAGGAGAGGATGGGATTGCTGCAAGGACAGGTGAATCAGCAGGTGATACTGGAGGAGATCCTGCTGGCCTGGTTACAGCGGCGTGTTTGAGCTTGCTATGAGCGTAGGATACACCTGATATGAATGCTCCGAACCCGAGACAAGGCATCCTGTCCCTGACCATCAAGGACAAGAGCGCGCTTTATGCCGCCTACATGCCCTTCGTCAAGAATGGCGGTCTGTTTATCCCGACCAACAAAACCTATCAGCTCGGTGCCGAGGTGTTCATGCTGCTGACGCTGATGGATGAGACGGAAAAGATGCCGGTCGCCGGCAAGATCGTCTGGATCACCCCCAAGGGCGCCCAGGGCAACCGTGCCGCCGGTATCGGGGTGCAGTTCAGCGAGCAGGACGGCGGGGCCGCGCGCAGCAAGATCGAGACCTACCTGGCCGGGGCGTTGAAATCCGATCGCCAGACCCACACGATGTAAAAGCAGAGACGAGATACGAGGGGAAAGATACGAGGGGAGGTGCTCGCTGCGCTCGCGCTTTGATCGATAAAACCGTACGCGCAGCGTACTCAACCCCTCGTCCCTTCTCCCTCGCCTCTCGTATCTGTGATTCATCGAAGGCCTTTCCCGAATAACCTCCTCTATTTCAGATAATTCCTCATGCTAGTTGACTCCCACTGCCACCTGGATCGCCTGGACCTCGAGCCGTTCGGCGGCGAGCTCGCCAACGCCCTGCAGCAGGCCCAGGAGAACGGCGTCGGCCGTTTTCTCTGTGTCGCCATCGATCGCGGCAATATCCCGGATGTGATCGCCATTGCCGAGCGTTTCGACAACGTCTATGCCTCCGTCGGCGTTCACCCGAACGAAGAGGAGGACGGCGAGGTCACTGCCGATGAGCTGATCGCGCTGGCCAACCATCCCAAGGTGATCGCCATCGGCGAGACCGGGCTGGACTACTTCCGCAGCGAGGGTGACCTGGCGTGGCAGAAACAGCGCTTTCGCAACCACATCGCGGCGGCGAAGGCCTGCAACAAACCGCTGATCATCCACTCGCGCGATGCGCGGGAGGACACCATTCGCCTGATGCGGGAGGAGGGGGCGCACGAGGCCGGCGGCATCATGCACTGCTTCGTCGAGGATTGGGAGACCGCACAACAGGCGATGGAGATGGGTTTCTATATCTCGTTTTCCGGCATCGTTACCTTCCGCAATGCCGAGCCGCTACGCGAGGTGGCGCGCCGGGTTCCGGCGGAGCGCCTGCTGGTGGAGACCGACTCGCCCTACCTGGCGCCGGTACCGCACCGCGGCAAGAGCAATCAGCCCGCCTATGTGCGGCACGTGGCGGAGTTCCTGGCGGAGCTGCGGGGGATATCTTTCGAGGAGATGAGTGCCCTGACCACCGAAAACTTCAACAGGCTGTTCGGGCTGGAATAGTCTTTCAGGTCCCTGTCTTCAACTGCCCGACATCCTCCCTGGAGAGGCCGCGCAGGCCGCCCTCCAGATAGAGCGCATCGTAGCCGCGTTCGTTGAGCAGGTAGGCCGCCGATGAGCTGCGCCGGCCGGTGTCGCAGTAGACGATGTAGCGCTTGTCCTTGTCCAGTTGCCGGGCCTTGATGCGCAGCAGATAGAGCGGGATGTTGATGCTGCCCTGCAGGTGGGCGTTCTTGTGCTCGCTCTCCAGGCGCACATCCAGCAAGATGGCACCGTGTTTCACCATCTCCTGTGCCTTGGCAAAATCCACGGTGTGCAGGACCGGCGCCTTGAGCAGCTCGACAAAATCCTCCTTGGCCATGCGCATCAGTACACCATCGGTCAACATGGTGACGTTGGCGTTGCGCTTGGTTTCGGAGATAAGTGCCTCCTCGCCAAAGCCGCTGCCCGCCTCCAGCTCCGCCAGTTTGATCTCCTTGCCACTGCGGGTGGTGTGGGTGACGACGGCACGCCCCTGTTTGATGAAGTAGTAGTAGTCGCCATCCTCACCCTGGGTGATCACGGTTTCGTTGGCCTTGTATTGCGTGGCCTCCATGCGCATGAACACCTGCTGGATATTGCTCGGCGGGATGCGGTGGAAGATCTCCGAGCGCAGCATCATGGTCATCCAGTCGCCATCGATCTCGGGATCACTACCATCCTGCTCCTCCTCCACATCGATCTCGGAAACCATGTAACCGGCGTTCTGGTCCCAGGTGAGCAGGATATCGAGCAGGTCGTTGTCGATACGGAAGAAGGTGACGTCGCTGTCGGCGATCGCTGTGCTCTGGCGCGGCCGGTGATGGCCGATGGGGAAGCGGGTAGGGGCGGTGCCGCCAACCAGGCGCGTCTGCTGGTTATTGTCGCCCAACAGCAACAGCACTCCGGAGAGGAGGTAGAACGAGTAGTTGTCCCGATCGCCTTTCCTGAACAGGCTCTTTCCCTTGGGTAACTGCTCGACCGGCGTCTTGCCGGCAAGTTCCCGCAGGTTCTCCTCGGTCAGGTCGTTCAGGGGGACAAATTGTCTGAGAATTTCTGTACTCACCGGTTCTTCTTCATGCCCATTGGCGGTTATGCACCCATGCCCGTCGTCAATACCCCGCACGAATGGCGAGTATATCAGCTAAAGCTAGGTCAAAATTGATGTCAGTGTTGCAGGAAATCGATCAAAGTATGTAATGAGGTTCTTATAATAGCCTGATTTTTAACCAATTCTATTATGCTAAGTGGGCCATGAAAAGGGGTAATAACAGCCCTCGCGTCTATTTTTCCGCACTCAGTGTCCCAGCAGGGCCAGCGCCTGGTCGAGTTTTTCCCGCGGTGTGTAGAAGTGCGGCGAGAAACGTATGTTGCCGCTGCGGCAGGCGCAGAATACCCCGGCCGCCAGGAGGCGCTCGAACAGTGCCTGGAGCTCCCCGTCCGGCGTGGTAAAGCTGACGATGCCGGCATGGCGTGCCGGATCCGCCGGGGTGGTCACCGTCATTCCCAGCTCCTCGAGCTGCCTGATGAGATAGCGGCTATTCCCCAGCACCAGCTCCTCGACCCGGTCGAGGCCCGTCTCTGCCAGCAGCGAGAGGCTGGCGTTCAGGGCGTGAATGCCGAGCATGTTGGGACTGCCGCATTCAAACCGTCGGGCAGAGGAGGCCGGCTGCCACTGCAACTGGTCGAAATCGCCTACCGCCTCGACCATATGCCAGCCGAACTGGCTCAGCCGCAGTTGCTCACGCAGCTCCGGACGGCAATAGAATACCCCCAGACCCTCCGGCCCCATCATCCACTTGTGACCGTCGGCGGCGACAAAGTCGGCCTGGATCGCCTGCGCATCGAACTGCACGGCACCGATGCTCTGGATCGCATCGACGCAGAACAGGATGCCACGCTCCCGGCAGAACTCACCGATGCGCCCGAGGTCCATGCGTAGCCCGGTGGCGTACTGCACCGAGCTTATCGCGATCATCCGCGTATTCTCGTCGACCAGGGCAAACAGGGCATCCTCGGGGCTGTCGTGGCCGGCAAGCTCCGCCTGGCGCAGTTCGACGCCTTGCGGGGCCAGCGACTCCCAGACGATACGGTTCGAGGGGAACTCCTGATTGCTGCTGACGATATTCTCGCCGCTGCGCCAGTCCAGGCCGCAGGCGATGAACGACAGCGCCTCCGAGGTGTTCTTCACCAGGGCGATGTCGTCAGGTGACGGCGCATTGATAAGACAGGCCAACTTCTCCCGTAGCTGCTGTTCGGTGACCAGCCACTGTGGATAATCCAGCGACCCCTGGTAACCGTTTTGCTCGGCGAAGTGCCTGACCGCCGCAACAGTCCGCTGGGGCCAGGGAGAAACGGCCGCATGGTTGAGGTAGATAACGTCGTCCTGGAGGTTGAATTCGTTGCGATAGGTCATAGGCTAAGCGGTCATGGGTAGTGGCAGGAAAGGGGGAGCAGCGGCTAATTCCAGGACCGCACAGGGGGAGGGAGCGAGTGTTTCAGGTAGTCTCCCAAGGTTTGTTCTCCTGGCCGGCGAGATCACGGCTGCCGTGGATGACAGCGAGAACCAATACGCGGTCGGGTTCCAGGCGGTACATTACGCGATACCATTGGACAATGATTTCTCGAAGAGCTATATCCTCGGCCTCAGGGATTCTTCGTCCGCTTTCGGGAAATTCCCGTAATCGTCGTGTGGCAAGCACGACCTTTTCTCCGAAGCGCCGGGCATAAAAGGGTGAGTCGCGGCTGATGTAACGCACTAGATCATCGAGATCGTCACGCGCAAAGTCTGACCACTCAACGCGCATCATTCAAGTAGCGCTTTTCCATCTCTTCCTGCGAGGTGATCTTGCCCTCGGCAGCTGCTTCGAGCGAGCGCTCCAGTTTCTGACGCACATACAGGGCACGCATGGCATCGTCAAAAGTTGCTTGTTCTGGCAGGTGATCGGCAATGTCGTGCATGATTTGTTTCACTGTTTGCATGAGTGAGTGCTCCTCACGAAGTCAAAGATTTACCGCAAACGCTGTTTCCCATTTTGCTTTCTCGTCCACTGTTTTCAAGTATATAGGCGGTTTGGTCGGTGCGAAAGGACTCAATCTGTAGCTCGCGCAGGGTGGTCAGATTGCCCATGAAGCCATCCTGAAGGATTGTCGTTGTATACCGCATCAGAGCTGGCCTCCAAGCCATCCTGACGGGATACGTATATGCGCATAATATCTATTATGTAAAGTAAGGTGATGGGAAACGTGTCCTTAATCCGCCCGATGACTCTGTGCCCCCTCAACACCCTGCTTGCGTGGGATGTATATGGTGATAATATACAACCATGATCAACTGGACACGGATAGCTGGTTTCGACTGGGACGAAGGCAACGCCCGAAAAAGCGCCGACAAGCATGACGTCAGCCAATCGGAAGCCGAGCAAGCATTCTTCAACCAGCCCCTACTGGTGCTGGCCGACGAAAAGCACAGCCGGCATGAGCCACGTTATCACCTGCTGGGCTCGACGGATGACAACCGGCAGTTGCACATCACCTTTACCCTGCGGTCGGACGGCACGCTGATCAGGGTGATATCCGCCCGCGACATGCACCGCAAAGAGAGAGCCCTTTATGAGCAAAGCCAAAAAGATTCCTGAGTTCAAAAGCGAGGCCGAAGAACGGGCCTTCTGGGAAACCCACGATTCGAGCGGCTATGTCGATTGGAGCAAGGCGCAGCCGGCATCGTTTCCCAATCTGAAGCCGTCGACCAAAACCATCTCCCTGCGCCTGCCGGAAACCCTGCTCGACCGCATCAAAATCGAGGCAAACCGACGCGACATGCCCTACCAGTCCCTGATCAAGGCCTGGCTGATGGAAGACGTTGAGAAGAGCCGCAACCGCTCCTGAGCAGGCCCGACGCTCCGCGAGGTTCGGAATCATGGGGCAGTCTACAGATGTTATATTTGCCGAGTGAATTTCAATGCTACTCTTGCACCTTGTGTTCAAGACGGCACTCCGAGGCAGGCAGATGAAAAGACAACGTGCCCTTGAATTGCTCTCCCGCAGCAAACCGGATTTGCAGGCTCGTTTCGGCGTCACCCGGCTGGCGCTGTTCGGCTCGACCGCCCGGGATACGGCGACCAGCGACAGTGACGTCGATATCCTGGTGGCCTTCGATGGCCCGGCTACCTCCAAGCGTTACTTCGGTGTGCAGTTCTACCTGGAGGATCTCCTCGGCTGCCCGGTCGATCTGGTCACGGAAAAAGCCCTGCGGGCCGAACTGCGTCCCAACATTGAACAGGAGCGGGTCAATGTCTGATGCCGGAAACCGCGAATTGCGTTGAACGGAGCGGTGCTCCCTTCCTGGTCCATATCCCGTTACCGACAGGATACTTGCACTGCCCTCTCCTTCCCGTTCATGCCAGTGAAACGCTGCCATCCAGTGTATTACATGTAAATTAAATCTGTCCCGGATTTCCCTATGTCTTATTCCATCGGCGCCAACCAGGAAAACGACTTCTCCAGGAACGCCGCGCCGTTGCCGAAGATGCAGCGGCCATGGGAAAGAATTATGTTCTCCGGCTGCCAGGCGAGCATCGTCCTGAGTGCCGCTCGTGCCTTTTCCTTGTCGCCCAGTTCGCCGTCGAAATGCAGGTCGCGGCGCTTTTCGATGAGACCCGGGGCAGCGTAGCTCAACGCGTCGGGATAACACTCAAGCCACTCATCAAGGAACAGATGGTGTAGCTTGTTGGGCGAGACGAGATAGGCGACCTCCCCCAGTGACTGCAGCTCCTGCTGCAGGGATTCTTTGACCTTTTCCGGAGAATGGATCCATAGCCGGTTGCCCGGCAGACGGATCACGCACATGCGGGTGGGAAAGGGGAAGCCGTAGAACGAAACGGTGCTCCCCTCGTAAGTCCATATCCCGTAACCGACAGGTTGCAGTTGTACCACTGCCCTCTCCTTCTCGTTCATGTCAAAGACACGCGGCAATACAGTGCATCGTCTGTAAAATAAATCTGTCCCGGTTTTTTCCTGGCCTCGTTTTACGCATGAACGACTGCAATGCGACCGAAGCAGACGCTTGCAAACTATTCCTCTTCCGTTTCAATTGATTTTACCAGTACACGTTCGACATGTTTTCGAGTGCTCTCTTCGAGTGTGGAGATTCGTTCAAGGATCCTCGAACGCTGTGACTTTAGAAGAGGGATTGAATCGATCTCAATCTCTTCTAGCGTGCGCTCCCCCTCATCCCATGGAGTATTGAGATCTACAATGATAGCAATCCGTTTCAAGAAATCTGGCAAAGGCAATGACATCTCGCCACCAGTGCATGAAAGTAATATCGACTTTTGACTACGTTGACCACCCAGTTCGGAATCATAGAGTGTATCGAGAAGTCTGGCTCCGTAAACCTCCAGTGGCGACAGGTCTGCATCAAGGAGCGCCACTCTCTGAATATCAGGCATCAAATCTAGAGCATGTTGTATAAATGCACCTGTGGTAAGCCCCATGGGAACCTCAATCATTCCACTGGCTTCGCAATCCATGCGAACAAGCAGCTGCGTATACTGTCGTGCTTCGCTCCCTTTCAAGACGAAACCGACACCTGACTGCATAGTCAATGTCGAAAGCTCAGAGAGCACAGTCGCTTGCCGGGCATTTAATCCAAGCGCAATCAAACGCTGCCTGACGTCAGAGCGTGTCAACTCGCCCATTACTGTCCACGATTCAAGGGAGTATGCGGCATCAGAGGTCGAACTCACAGGTGACGTACTTGCAGTGTTCCCCATAAGTGTTCTAAATATCTCTGCATGGGTAAGGGTGCTAATGCCTTCAGCGACCGCCTTAGAAAAAGCTTCTCTCACCGCAGCCTCTGCGGAGCCTGCAAGATTCTTGTTGTTACGCTCAAACTCTCTTATCTCCTTTTCCAGTTTCGATTTCTTTAGCTCTAAGTTTTCAATTTCCTTTTGCAAACCCGACTTCTCGGTTAGCCTTTCATCTAGCTCCTTAACAACCAATTGCTCTACCCGACGCTGGACCTCCTCATGTGAATTCAACAATCGCAAGACCTCGTCTAGCTCTTCACCTCCAAAAACGATCCGATCGAGTGAGGAGGCAACCCTTTGTGCACGGAGCGCCACCTCGTCCGCCGCATGTTCTCTAAGCAAGGCTGACAGCTCGCGTTTCTGTGCCCGGGATAATGTGAAATTCTTTTCGGCCTCCAGATCTTTGAGAAGCATCCTGAAAGCCGCGTCTAGTGGAGACAGATCCAGATTCGAGGAAGCCTCCTGTGCCAGTTCAAGGCAGTACTGATGTCCTTCGATAATCCAAGTCTCAAGTGAACTCCATGCTTGCCAAGGATGCTCAAATGCCTCTTCTCTTGTAAGAACGGCAGATGTCGGTGAAACTACTGCCACACCATCTGACAAAATAAAGATCGTTTGCGGGTTCTCCAAAGTTCGGCCTGAAGATGCTTTAGCCTTAATCCACTCGCGTACCTCGTCAGGGTCAGTGCTCGGAACAGGGACCTTAACGACCTCAATCAGCGGGCTGAGCTCAGATTCCAAATGAAAGTGAATTTCGCCTTCGACATCCTCACGCTCAGCTACCCTCCAATGCACCAAGTCCCTCCGCTTGAGTGGTCGCTGCAACACAGAGCGGTGGGTCATAACATCGCCACTTTCAGGAAACAACGTAAGACGGTTTTCAAGACTCAGAAGGTGGATTTTCTCTCCCTCAACTAATAAAAGTGGCCGTACGAATATGGCTCCAGCCTTTGACTCATTCGTAACTATTCCAATTATGTCATAGCTATCAGACTGCCTAACTTCATCTAGTGGTTTTGGCAGATGTACATGAACGCCAGTTGGGACAGACTTGGCGCCACGTCGATACTTAGCACGGTAAATCGCATTTTTTACAAGCTCCGACTCTGGACTATGTTCATTCAACAGTGCCAATTGCTCACTCGCTGCATCTATTTCGCCGTCGCGAGCACGCAACATAGCTTCGACGAATGCCCGAGTATTTTGCGAAAATGGGGATAGCGCATTGTCGATCGAGCTATCGTCACCGGTAATGATTGATGCGAGCAGATCAAACAATTGAACGTCATGTAGCTCCGCTGCATCTCCTACAGATTCATCACCCGGCATAGCCTCCTCGTCCAGTACTATTTCTTGATCAGTTGACACAGTGCCGGATGGCGAGTCTTGCAGCGTTGACTGAGCTCCAGGAGCGACCTGAAGGAAGGTAAGAAGTTCTTGGTCTGGTGTGTCCTCGAACAAATACTTCAAGGCGGACCGAGTTACTAGCCTTGCGTCTGACTCCCGTAGGTGCTCATCTTCATCAAAGTGCATTTTCAAGTAGCTTACCACATCCGATGCTGGCTCTGGGTCGCTTACTAAAATGTTCTTTTGGAACCAGTCTCGAAGTATGTCGTCCGTCTTAGGAGGGAGACGCTCACAAATCCCCCGGATCCGCTCATCACGGCCAATGGGAAGATTCTGGACACGCGCCCCCTTCAAGATCAACTGAGCCCGCGACTCATAAAAAAACTTCTTTAGCTCGCCGTCGTGTGTTCCTTGCGACAACAGGTACTCCAATTTTTTTCGGTTTACGTCAAGAAAAGCCATGATCTACCTCGGCAGAAAATGCAGATAGCAGGTGAGGGAGGAGTGACAACGCTCTATTCTCGGCAGCCCAGCGAACGAGTTGTCGCTTTGTGCGAGTGTAACCAAGTCGCTTTAATGCAGCTGGACCTGCAATACTGACAATCATTGTCTCAAATTGGGAGTACCATTCCTGTCCTATCACAACGGTTGCCGAGGGACCATGGATGCTTCCGAACGCACCGGCGTCCATATCTCGCAAGGCATCCTTGATTTCGTACACGTGGGTGCTAGGTAGTGGTCTCAATGGTCGCTGATTGATCCGTAATCTACGCCACAAGCGTTGTGAAGGTACCAGGATCTCAATGTGCCCACCGCTTTGGGTGAACTCGCTCGCCTTTTGATCATACAAGTCGATGACCTCATTACCACTCTTAAGTCGTACTCCTTCAGGATCAAACAGAGGGGTGTCCTCGAATCGTAGGCGTTGTATAGAAGCCCCTGGCAGCCAGACAACTGCTTCGCTGGTTAGATTCTTAAAATCTATACCGTAAAGATCATTTCCAAAAGGAGTGACGACTGCGCTGCCCGCATCGACGGTTTCACAACTTGGATGCCCGGAATTGGAACGGACTATCAACTGAGAGACATTCGTACCGTAAATATGTGTCCCGTCTGGGTCGAATCGATTCGGAGGCGGCCATACAACTTCTATTCTGGGCCTCGCAGGGATAATATTACGCGCAAGATATATACCTAGCTCGACGATATCCGCATCCCGTGTTTGGGGGGTATCTCGAAGCCGTAAACGATACACCGTCCACGTACGGTCATTGCGCGGTTTATCAACGACTTCTAACGAACTTGGGCAGGAACGCAGAGGAAGTTGCTGCTTGGTAACAAGAAAGTACTCATTGCCAAGTTCAAGTGGCGTGTCGCGCCTTTCAAGAACACCACCATTTACTGTCACCCGAAAAAAGTTCCCAGCAAGTCTAAATTCCTCAAGCACAGCCTTCAGTTGCAGCTCAAGTGCTGGATCTGGTGGTGTTAATCTGAGACTTGCTGGTGGCTCTTGCAAACCCACCTGTGCAAAGGTAGTTTTGGTAAGGGCTTCGCCGGAGAATCTAAGCTGTCCCAAATTAGAGTGTATGCTCAATATCGATGAGTAGCCTACCGGTAATATTGGCAACCGAAGTACCAGGCTCATAGGGATTGGCTCACCATCGCGCCAAATCAGCGCAGATGATTTCAGGCTAGCTGCGGCAACAACTTGACGTAACCTGTTGGTTGCCGTCATAACGTTCAAAGTACCTACACCCGCACTCGGGTGGTACAGCTCACAATCCTTATTCGAATTGCCGCTTTTATGGGCAAAATGTGGCCGGCGAAAGATCCCGTGTTTATGGTACACCTGCGACTTGCATACAGGACAACGTAGATAAGGACTGTCGGCCTCCGGGGTCCCCGCCCTCACATGCTTACCACTAGAATCAATTGCCCATTCCATGGACATGATCTCGTGAGTTAGAGGTACTATCAGTTTCTCCATAGATTGAAGCAAGGAGATCGGATACAGTCCAGTCTAGGTAACGGGTGTCACGCTGGGACCTTGGTACTACCCAACGTTCCAGCGCCGCAGCCCCTATCTCTCCAACTGTTGGAATGTCTCCATACATGACGTGTGTATTATCGCCCCTCAATACGGCCTCGGCGTTTGATGCAATCTTCGCGATGAAAACCTCCCTGACGAAACCGTGTCGTGCGAGGGCGGAATCCATTCCAAGTTTACTCAAGGCGCGCCGAATGACACGGAGTCGCCAGTTAGGGCCAGACCCGAACTCAAACCCTTTGGCATAGCAGTCATCCATCTCCTCAAGGTATTTTCGCAACTCTTCGAAGATTTTCCCGGAAAAGTGAAAATGCCCCCACCCAGACGTGAAGCCAATAGGTTCGAAGATTTTCCGTCCCGATAGCTGAAGACGATTGTAGAGTGAAGATCTACCGAGCGCTGATGTTGTCGTAACCGCAAGCAACCGCGCACGTTTCATCTTGCCGGAGATATTACCCACGGAAGCACTGTAGCGTTCATCAAACGCATCGACTACTTCTCTTGTTCGCACCAAAGACGCCACAAGCTTACCGCCGAGCAAATGGCTATACGGCGGCAGTGCGCCAAGTACATACGCATCCATCAGATTGACAAGCGATTCGGAACGGCGATTGTGGTCCCAACCGATGTATGTGTCGCGTGCTGCCTGATTGAAGACAGCGTCTCCAAGGGCAAAAATGCCCATTAGCTTTTCGTGGCCACGATCCCATACCAAAAACCTCATTCTGCGCCCGTAGCCGTTTGAGACGGGAATCTGCCAGTAAAGGGACGCCATCCGGAACAAATCAGACTGCCACGTACCACCTCGGACGAGTTCCAGTTCCGGGGTGATCGCCGACGGCACAATAGAAGCACCTTCGGCAAACCATTTCGTCAGTTTTGCCGCATGCTTACTCAGCCATACCACATTGGCTGCGAGTTTTTCTTCGCGCAGCCCCCTATGGAATCTGCGATATGCATCTTTGTCCAAGCTAGGGGGTTGCAATTTGCCGTCCGAATCACGATGGAAACCAAGGTCGTGAAGATGTTGTCGCACCATACGCTTCAGGCGTGCTTCTTTGACAGAGATCTCTATAATATTTCCTTTTTTCATGTTATTTCCGCAAATGCACTCGGTAGATCCCTGGCTAGTTCATATGGGGTAAAAGTCATTACAGTGATGCCATTGTTCTCGTCCCTGGGTTCGCATGCTCGCAAAGACGGACAGACAATTACTCGAAATGGCCTTCCATTATGGGTCACCTGTAAACCTTGGGCATCGATGGCTGTGTCCCAGCCTGCCAGCTTGACCATCTCTACCAGCGGGTTCAGGATCTGTAACTGCTGAGCAACTGCTAAGTCATCAGCAACCGTTCCGAATTCGATATATTTCGCCAACTCGAGCCCAAGCTTTCGATCCAGATCTGCATGACTGAACCTGTTGCGGTAGTGCCGGAGGCAATTTTCGCACGATGCGGTGCAAGTGCAATTGGATAACAATTGCTTTGCATGGTCGAAAATATCGGCGAAGGATTTCCCAGCTTGCAGGGCATACCCAGCTCCACCAGACAGAGTGTCATAGATGAAGATATCTGCGAAGTCGATAGTACCGTCATTACCGAACCTATAGCCTGCGCTAACCTCATTGGGATCGACATCCAGTACACGTCCTATAGACAGGGTCAGTGCCTCGCAGAGTGTCTGAAGGGCATCTTCCAATGGTTTACGGTCCCTCCTAGTGAGGATATCGAACCTAAGAGGCTTAGTCAGTTCTACTCGAAGTAACAGTATATCTGAGGTAAAGGCATAACCGAGGAACACACGCTTGAATTCGCCGTCACAGCGCTGTGGGTATGGCTTTCCGTGACTTCGTATATAGTAATCTCGAGTGTGAGAGCCTTCCTGGTCCTCTTCAGCGAGGACCTTCCCACACTTGGTACATATCCTAAAGCCTACTTCCGTGGAGTTAGGGTCACCTTCATTGATGACGATGAGCCTCTGTTTGCTGCGCGGTACTAGCCCACCCTTTTTGCCAAAAGCCTCAGTTTTGAGTCGTCGTTCCTCATCCGGCAAAGGTAATTGAGCTTTTGATACTTGACTGAAAACCTGCTCATCGTCAAATTCATTGATCTCGCGACGCCCTCGCGGGAAGACAGTTTCCGGTGTGATTACTGTCATGGTTTGTAGCGCATCTGCGCCACACTGGGGACAGGTAGTTGTTCCGTCGTCATCCTGGACAAAACCAGCAGTAAAGGAACATCTCGTGCAATGGCGATAGACTCGTCCCTGTTCAAATAGAGCTGCTGCTCGGTCAATTTCAGAATCCGGCCCAGATGCTGCAACAGTGCCAATACGGTACGTCTTCTTGTTCAGGACAACAAGTCTACCTGGCGCATATTCGGAAAGGGCGATATTCAAGCCTTGCTGTGCTTGCTCGACTACCCGAAAATTCCCATGACCACCGGCGATTGATTCTTGGATCTGAAGGGAACAGATATCGGTCGGAAATGCATACGAAGGCAGCAGACCGTGGGCAAAAAGGAACTCAATGAAGCTCGATTCAAGGCCTTCCTGTGATACCGGTTCTCGCTTCTCCAGTTCGGCAATTATTGACTCTGCCTCAGCATCTGCATTTAGCCCTTCAGGCAGCCACATCTGCGCCCTTTGAAGTGATTGCTTTCCTTCGTCGGACTCTCGTACCCAGCGTTTAAAGGCTGCAAAGCTGGCATGAGTATCTTCCTTAAAGAAACTCCAAGTGTTCCCCAGCACGGTGAATATATCCGACGAGCCATGACCACCAGCCAGGGGCCGAAAGAAATCCTGCAACAGTTGAGCAAAAATGTGCCGGACTGCAATACGAATATTGCTTGTATCCAGGACGGGTTTAGGAGGATCCCCCGCAAGTATTCTCTCGGGATTCTTAAAGTAGAACGCATCATGTGCTCCCGATTGGGCGTATGTGACAACTGTGGAAACTGCCGAACCGCGCCTGCCTGCCCGACCAGAACGCTGCTGGTAGTTCTGACGCATCGGAGGAACATTCCGCATCGACACAGCAATCAACGTGCCGATATCGATACCAACTTCCATCGTCGTAGTGCAACTAAGGATGTCAACAGCACGTTCACCTGAGCGGAGGATATCGCGAAACTGTCGTTCAAAAATCTCTGTGGTTGGAGATGGATTATCCACGTCCTTATAGGATAACTGGGCGCTGTGCTCCTGAACATCCACACTCATTGGCGTGAGCGTGCCTTCTAGCGCTTTGGCGACCGGGTCGCGCCAAAATCCTTTGCGAGCCCGGAGGTAGCTTGTAGCATCTGGCTCGACTAAAGTAGCTCCGTGTCGCATGCAATTTGGGCAATTGCCGAGAATCAGCGCAGGCGAAATAGTCTTGCACGCCTCGCATTGGACCCATTTGTCGTTCAATGCAGGACGAAGAATTAGATGCGATGGCCTCAGGAAAAGTGAGCCATCCGATTTCGCCTCACATAAATTCTTGGCTAAGCACTCAGCTAACTGGTCAGCGTTCAGCCCCTTTGAAGTGAAAAATTCTTTCTGCCGTCTGGAGAACCCATCACCTACACCAACAGACCTCAGTGGATAGCGTGATGCTTGATTCCGAACTCCATCGGAAATGTCGTCCCTGCCAAAAGCATACCGAGTCAATAACCGCTGAACCCATGCCACTGTGATCGCATCGACTTCTTCTGTAGGCAATCCCTTGATTTCTCTGAGAATCCGAATGCGTGCAGTCTTACTTGGTGCTGCGTAGCCCAACGTCAGCGCACTGACAGAATAGAACGGCGTTCCCAGCTGTTTCAGGAGTATGGCCCAGAAACTCGGTGGCGGTCTAAAGCTGTCATCATCAAGAGCCGAAGCTAAGTCACCCTCGTAGAAATCATGGAACTCCCGCAAATGCCCTTCGACATGTACTCGATCATCGCCATCAAAAAAGCGCAAATTGTGGTCATACAGGCATTTCAAAAATGCCGCATACATTTGATCGTTCAGCCTCGGTTCTTTATTAATGTCTTGGAGCGCCCTCGCTGCCATGAACATCGTCTGTCGAAAAACGTCGAGTTCGATTTCTCGTGGTATGTCCCGTGCCAAACGAGCCGCTTTTTGGCGCCCATCCGAAAAGACAATGGTCTTTCGTCCACCGTTCGGGGCCTGTGGCGTCGGTAGACTAAGAATCGGTTGAGATGCAATCTGTGCCCTAAGGATGTGGGCAAACGGTGCTTCACCTTTGGTCACCAAATCCATAGCAAGAGGAGCATCTGGCCTAGTCCGTTGACCACAAGCTGGGCAGTCTCCCCGTAAGCTTATGACAGTCCTGCCGTGATCTCGGGTAGTAGTATCCGGGCGCAACAGTGCAAGGTAATCCCCCCTCTTCGCATCTGCTGGCTTCTGTGTCAACAATTTGCCAGTAGGTGTATGTAGCCACACCACAATGCCTTGAGTCGAGTCAATATCGGATTCTGGAAGTACGTAGAACTGAGACTCTACCAGTTGCCTATCAGTCCATGTGCCATTGGATGGCTGATGCCAAAGGAAATCGCCGTCAGCCCCTTGTACGTAAGCACGAAGGTAGGCAGCGCCGCACGAGCGGTGTGTCAATAGTTCGTAGACCCGCGCCCCACATTCGCACTGGAGTTGCTCCGTCGAGTGTAGCCGCCCGAGGAGTTTTGGCGTAGTTGTATCGTGTGCACTGCACACTACATTAGTGCATGCAAAAAGCCCTGGCAATCCGCGAAAAAACAAGTGAGATCGAATCGGACAGAACGGCTTTGGATGGCCCTTTTTCTTATGATCCTTAGCGAAGGCCATAAGAGCCAAAAGCCCTTCAAGCGCCAGTTCTCTATCCTCTGTGACGGGGAAGGACACCTCAGCACAAGCCGTTAGTGCGGTCGGAGTGCTAGTAAGTTGGCGTGCCACCAAATGTGCGACGGGGAGCTTGTTGAGCAGATCAAACGCAAACTGTTGCAAATTCTCGTGCTTCAGTGAAGGGGCATCGGCTTGGATTTTTAACTCACGAGCAAGTGTGGTGAGATCAGCTTTTGCCTTGGCAAGGTCACCTGTTGCCCCTAGCAATGGCGCGTAATCGAATTTCGCTAATGCTTTCTGAGTCTTCGAATCCGCCGCAGCTCCATCCGGGCGCTGGTCTAACTCTCCGGTTACGAGTTCAAATTTTGCAGTTTCTCCCCCAGTCAGTTTGGCAGCGAATTCCTTAATTTCTGTTTTCGCCTCCTCAGATGAGCCCAGGCTCGCGCTAGTGAGGATGAACTGGATCCTTTCGCGGTCGACACCAAGGCGGGACTGGAAACGGCGGAGCAAATACGCTACCTCCGCACCACCGGACCCCCTATACATATGCGCCTCGTCGAGTACAACGGTCAACGTATTGGTTTTGTCCGCTGCAAGCCAATCTGCCGTTTGCTTAAAGATGGGCGCTTCGATCGGGCGAAGCATCATATATTCAAGCATTGAGTAGTTGGTCACAAGCAGGTCAGGTGCAGTCTCCTGCATTTCATGGCGAGTGATCAGTTCGACATCAAACGCTCCCGTTTTTAGCTGATTCGCGATGAAATCTTCTAGATCTTTCGCAGGCCATTTGCCTTCCGCCTTAAGGCGTTCCCGGTACTCGTCAAGCATATCTCCTAAGTAGAGCTTGTTTAGTTCTCCCTCTACCCTGTCCTTGTCTTTCTTCTTATTACGAAGCCCGGGGTATGGAGAACGACTCGTATACATGCCAAATCTTGCATTGCGGTTGTTGCTACCTCTCAGCGCTTCCCTAACTGCTGCATTGCCGAATAGTCGCCGCAGACGCCCTAGCTGGTCATTAACAAGTGCGTTCATTGGGTAAAGGAGAAGCGCACGCACCCCAGGCATCGCCCAAGTATTCTGTCGTTGCGTGGACTCAATTGCCAGATTAGAAAGAATGGGCATCAGGAAGCTTTCGGTCTTTCCGGAGCCTGTGCCCGTTGCGACGATAAAATTCTTCCCCCGAATGAAATATTCTACGGCTCTGCATTGATGGGTATAGGCTCTCTCAGGAATTCCTGTGCTGAATTCGCTGGATGCACATGTCAGGATTGCCTTGGCCTCTTTTGGAATATCGAGATCTGAATAGGCAGGTCCCTCGGCATATTGCGGTGTTGCCTCAAGCCTTGGTTCCTGGTATGTGATGCCGACTTCGCTGAGGATCCGGTTCCGCTCGCTGATTAGCGATTCATCCCATATGTGATATTGGGCGCTTAGGTACTGATGAAACGTATCAAGAAGAGTTCTGTGGACAGACTGTACTGAGTAAATTTTTTCGGTCACTTATAGGTCTCCACCGCGCATCCAAGACTAATGAGGCGTTTTATGAGTACGGGTGCGAACCGAGGCGCCAGATGAAATGTGCTACTACCATGACGGACGATGTGCCGCGACAACAGCAACGCAAGACGATATTCCTCGGTGGGCAACCGCTCAGCAACAGTCACTTCGACTTCTTCAGAGCCGTTGCGCACACATGCAACGATAGGCATGCCGGCGCCACTGGCCAAGGCAAAAATCAATCTTTGAATTGATTGGCCAATGGGGGCTTCCGAAATGACTTTGCCAAATCGTAGTCCTGCCGAAAAGTAACGGTAGGTACCTGCATGTCTTTGCCTGCAGATGGCAATTTGATGGTCTGCAGACACGGATGTTGGGCTAGGTCCCCAAACGAATCGACGCCCAGCCGAATGATTCCTGTCCATGAAACCCAGATATTCAAGCCCGGTAAGGGTTGCGGTTGGAACCGCCTTAAGTCTGTGCTCTTGAAAAAATGTAGAGACTATCGACGCTGGATCCAACGTGCGGATACCCATCCAATTATCTATACTTTGGCGTGGGAACTGAGCCGCTATGTCCTGCGTCAGGATCCGACAAAGGCCTTCATTTTTAACGTTGCCCAAAAAGCCAAGTGCTGTCGGGACAGCACCAACAAACACGAACTGTCCCTCAACCTCGACTACCCTAAAAGGCGTTGGAAGCCAGTACCCGCCAAAGAGGGGCTCGACCTCACGGAACAGTGCGAGCAACGTTAAACCGACCCGATAGAGGGCAGGAGCTCCAAGCTTGTCAAACGCGTTTCGTATGCTCGCGACGTGAACCTCTTTACTGTGTTTGCTTTTGGATGCAGATAGGCTGTACAAAATGCCGCGAACAAACTCTAAAAGATACGCCCGATCGTGTTCGACAGGAACCTTCAGCCATGCCAGCGGAAGTGAATGTTGATAACGATAAAAACCCATTTTAGCAAATCCATTTCTACATGTGATAGGAACATGTCGTACTTATCGTTGGCTAGAGACCCATAGTAAACGACCGTATTGCGGAACACCATACTAGGTGCACTAAGTCTGCTTTTGGCCGATAGAAGTCTATCTTCTGTTCACTCACACCGCCCTCTTCTTGGTCATGGCACTGTATCAGTCGTCCATGGCTCGGGCACTCGCAATTTCGCTGACCCGCCTGCGTTACACCACCATCGCCATAAGCACGCTGCAGGCGGCGGCGATGACCGCGGGAAACAGCACCGTGGTAAGCGTGGTGCGCACGGTGAAGAGGCCGAAGAAAAGCAGCGATTCGGAGTGCGGCAGGCGCCAGGCCCCTCATGCCAGCGCTTCAAGGCCCTTCTTGTCCACCAGGTTCAGTAGTTTCAGCGAGGGGCCGTTCGGCTTCTTCTGCCCCTGCTCCCACTTCTGCACGGTGGAGGTGCTGGTGTTGAGATAGGCGGCAAAAACCGCCTGGCTCGCTTTAGTCCGGACACGCAGGCGGCGGATCTGCGCCGGGGTGTAGTTCTTGATGGGCGGCAGGCAAAGCGCATCGAATTCGCGCATGGTGGTTGTGTCCAATACACCGGCATCCTGCAATCCCTTCGCCGTGGCATGGACAGTCTCAAGTAGCTTGCTCATCGCTTGTCACCTCGATCAATTCTCCGGCTTTCACCGCTTTTTTCAGGGCCGCATCGCTGTACCCCAGGAACTGCCCTGCCAATAAACGCAGGGCCTTGAGTTCTTTGCTGCTGATGTTTTCGCGCTCGTTCTTGGCAAAGCCGTAGAGAAAAAACGCCTTGTCCTCGATACGAAACGCGATCAGCGTGCGCACCCCGCCGCGCTTACCACGCCCGTTCAGGCCGATGCGCTTATTGTAGACATGGCCGCTCAGGTTGGCGTCGACCAGTCCGGCGGCCACCTCATCGACCGCTTCGCGCAGGGCCTCATCGGTCATCCCTTCATCCTTCGCCCAGCGGCTGAAAAGCCTGGTTTTGAATATGCGCATCGCTATCCTTTGCAAAGTGTAGCACTAAGTGCCACAATGATTCATCCCGTTTCTTTGTGACTCATCCACCCGCCGTAGTGGAGTTTACTCGACCAGGTACATGTAATCGCGCTTGATGAGGCGGACAAATGCTACCACTGCTCATTGAGGCGTTCAGGCCGGTGGCGTTGGTCTTGGCCAACCACTCCTTGACCATCACTCCCCTACTCCTTCGTTTGCAGCAGTTCGCTGAGGATGGCCAGCCCCTTGCCCATCGCCTCAAAGTCCACCTGGCCGAAATTGAGGCGGATGAACTGGCGGTACTTGCCGCTCGGCGAGAACAGCGGTCCCGGGGCGATGCTCACGCCGTGCTGCAACGCCCGGTGATAAATCTGCATGGCGTCGGTGCCGTGGGGCAGTTCGACCCAGGCGATGAATCCCCCTTCCGGCGAGGTGACGCGGCTGCCCTCGGGCAGCAGCCGCTGGGCGAGCTCGAGGAAGCGATCGCGCCGCTCCCGGTAGGCCTTGCGGATGGTGCGCAGATGGCGGTCGTGCCCGCCCGACTCCAGGTATTCCGCCGCGGCGTAGGCAGGCAGGGTGGCGCTGGCCATACTGTTGACCAGTTTGAGGTGAATCACCTTGTCGCGGAAGCGGCCGGGCATGGCCCAGCCGATGCGCAGGCCCGGGTCCAGGGTCTTGGAGAGGGAGGAGCAGAGCAGCACGTTACCGCTCCTGTCCCACGCCTTCGCCGCCTTGGGACGGTTCCCTTCGTAATTGAGGTCGGCATAGATGTCGTCCTCGATCAGCGGCACACCGGCAGCCTCCAGCAGTTCCACCAGTTCCGCCTTGCGCTCGTCCGTCATACGGTAGCCCAGCGGGTTGCTGAAGTTGGGGGTGAGCAGGACGGCCTTGAGCGGCCACTGCTCCAGCGCCAGGCGCAGCGCGTCGAGACTGATGCCGTGTATTGGATCGGTGGGGATCTCCAATGCCTTGAGCCCCAGCGATTCGATCGCCTGCAGCATGCCGAAGAAGGCCGGCGACTCGATGGCGATGGTGTCGCCCGCCTCGGCCACGGCGCGCAGGCAGAGCACCAGCGCCTCCTGGCAGCCGGTGGTGATGACCACATCGTCGGGGCGGGCGGCGATCCCGGCATCGACCGCGCGGCGGGCGATCTGCAGGCGCAGCGCATCGTTGCCGGGCGGCATGTCGTAGTCGCGCAGCCGCGGGTCGGGTCGGCGCGCCAGGCTCGCCAGGATGCGGTGCAGGTGCGATACCGCGGGAAAGTCGGTGCGCGGCAGCGCGGTGCCCATCTGGATCACCCCGGGGGTGCGGTACGCCTGCACCACCTGCAGGGCCAGCTCGCTTACCGTGACGGGGACCGGGTGGGCCTCGGGGCGGCTCATCGCCGGCGCGGGCGGCCGCCGCGCCGGTGGCTTGACGTAGTAGCCGGACTGGGGCCGCGGCTCGATCAGCCGTTCGTCCTGCAGCACGCCGTAGCCCTGCACCACGGTGGAAACGCTCACCCCCAGGCGCCGGCTCAGGCTGCGCACGGAGGGGACGCGCTCGCCCGGGCGTAACACCCCGCGCCGCACCTGGTCGCGAATGTGCTCCGCCACCTGCTCGTAACGCAATCCTTCCGCACCCATACAGTTTCCCTCCTTCGGCGCCATTACAGCCGGTTTCTCTTGCTGACTGTACTGTATTTGTTTCTTGGATTCTGCATCTGTATTGGTTTGCCTGCAATCGCTATTGTTGTGTACTGAACACGACCGGGAGGATGCTCAAGGCAAGACGCGCAGATCCGGGTCACCGGGCGGATTCAGCATGCCTTTCGTAAACTCATCGAGACGGAGACGGCTCGCCAAACCTGGCGAGTGCAACTGACGGAGATAGCGGAGTGACGACAATGCCGGAGATATACCAGGTGGACGCCTTTACCGAAGTTCCTTTTCACGGCAATCCTGCCGCAGTCTGCCTGCTCTACGACGCGCGGGACAGCGAGTGGATGCAGGCCGTGGCGATGGAGATGAACCTCTCCGAAACCGCCTTCGTCCGCCCCCGGGACGATGGCTTCGAGTTGCGTTGGTTCTCTCCCGCCACCGAAGTGAATCTCTGCGGCCATGCCACCCTGGCAAGTGCCCATGTATTGTGGGAGGCCGGCCTGCTTCCGGCCGACAGCGAGGCGAAGTTCGACACCCGTAGCGGGAGGCTCGTCGCCCGCCGTCATGCACACGAGATCGAACTGGACTTTCCTGCGGATCCGACAACACCGCTTGCGGACGATGTAGCGCTGCACGCCATCCTCGGCCAGCCGGTGCTCAGCCTGCACCGGGGACGTGAGGACTGGCTGGTGGAACTGGACTCGGAGGCGGCGGTGCGCGACTGCCGTCCGGACCTGGCGCGCATCGCCGCCCTGCCCGCCCGCGGCCTCATCATTACCGCAAGGGACGGCGGCGGCTTCGACTTCGTCTCGCGTTTTTTCGCGCCGGGTGTCGGCGTCGATGAGGACCCGGTGACCGGTTCGGCACACTGCACCCTGGCCGGCTACTGGGCCGAGCGTCTCGGCAAGTCGTCGATGACCGCCTGGCAGGCTTCGGCGCGCTGCGGGAGCCTGGGCGTGCGCCTGGCGGGCGATAGGGTTTTTCTGACAGGCCGGGCGGTAACGGTAATGCGAGGAGAACTGACGGCATGAAGGCGGACAATTTCAACCTGCAAACCTACCTGCGGCGCATCGGTTTCGACGGCAAGCCGCGCAGCGACCTGCAGACGCTGACCGAACTGATGCGCCGGCAGCTCTTCAGCGTGCCGTTCGAGAACCTCGACGTGCAGGTTGGCAAAGGGGTTTCGATGGACCCCGAAGCGATCGTCGAAAAGATCATCGGGCGTGGTCGTGGCGGCTACTGCTACGAGGTCAACGGCGTCTTTGCCATGGCGCTGGAGGCGCTCGGTATCCCCTACCGGTTCGTGGCCTGCCGTCCCATGACCTACCCTGTGCTGCGCCCGCGCACCCACATGGCTCTGGCGGTTGAGCTCGAGGGGGAGAGCTGGCTCTGCGATCTCGGTTTCGGCAGTTACGGCATCCGCGCCCCGCTGCGCCTGGCCGCGGCCGGCAGCGAGATCCGCCAGGACCACGACACCTTCCTGCTGGAGCGGTCGAACGAGCGGGAGTACCTCCTCAAGGCCTGGGTGGACGGCGCCTGGGCCAACCAGTACGGCTTCGATCTCTGGCCGCAGCAGTGGATCGATTTCGTGCCGGCCAACTATCTCAACTGCACCCACCCCGAGGCGTTGTTCGTGCAGAAACTGGTGGTCGTTCTCCACGCGCCGGATGGTCGCAGCATCCTGGTCGGCAACCGGTTCAAGCGGGTTCGCGGCGGCGAGGTCGAGACACGTACCATCCCCGACGAGGAGATAGGCGGGTTGTTGAGAAGTGCCTTCGGTCTGGCTGTGGATGAGAGTTGGTGTTTAAGCAAACGGGAATTTTCGTGATATATCACCTATCCCACGGGGGTCAGTTCCAAAGCCTGCCCCCACAACTTGTGACAAACCTGCCTGGCGTCGGACGCCGTGGGGCAGTTCGATCCAGGCGATGAATTCCCTTGAACGGGAACGCGAGACTAGTCGATCCCCCATTTCGCATCGGTCGAGAATAGGACCTTGTAGCCGCGCTCCCGCTGGCGGTCGGCGTCCGCCCAAGGCTGTGTCTTGGGACTGAGGTAGTTAAACACCAACATCGGTTCACTACCCACATGGTGCTTGAGGATCAACTCGATCGCGTCCGCGTCAGGGTGACCGTAATACTGGCTGCTGGAGGAAATCAGGTACCGATCCGGGCGAAGGGCCTTGATGATGTTCTTGTTCAGGTTGCTGAACGAGCCATGATGGGGCAGTTTGAAATCCAGCACATCGATGGGCCCGCCGTTCTCCTGCGCATAGCGCGCAAGGGACTTCTCCAGAACGGTCGCCCAGGCATCACCGGTCAGCAGAAGGCGCTCGCCGTCGTGCTCGAGGATAAATGCGATACTGGAACCGTTCGCCGGCGCGTCGTCCTCGGTGCCGCCAAGGACCCCGGGCGGTGGACCGTAGCGGGCTCGTTGATCCAGCTCCGCGAGGGCCGCGGCGCGATCACCCGGAGTGAAGCCGGCGCGGCGTACCGACTGGCGCCAGTTGTTCCTGAGGTTCTCGAGCTGGGACGGTCCCGGTGAGAGCAGCGTGATGGTGGCGCCACCGTCAAGATCGAAGGTCGGCAGCGCGCCGGTATCCGGAACCACGACCGCCTTGCCGTCCAACTGCGGATGAACATTCCACGGCAGGTCGTAGTGCTCCAACAGGGCCCCGAGAAATTCCCCCTGCACGCCCGCCAGCGTGCCCGGCAGCTGCGCCTGAAGATGCTTCCAGTCGTTGAACCATATGTCCTTGAACTCGAGCGCGTCCAGTTCCGGATCCTGCAGCATGCGGATTATGCCGTCGATATGATCGGTATCCACGTGGGTGATGACCAGCAATTCGAAGGTGGTCGCACCGCTGTCCTGCAACGCCTTGAGCCGTTCTCGCAAACCGCCGGGCCGGTCGTAGGTAAAATACGGCCCGCCGTCGATGAGAATGCGATGCGGTGCGTCGGCCGGACCGTATTCGACCAACAGTGAGTCACCGTGCCCCACGGGCAGCATTTCAACACGCAGCATGTCAGTGTCCCTCCGTTTGAAAGCGCCAGTCCGCGTCGCCGAACGCGGTAATCGCCAGCGCCATGAGATTATCTTGCGTCAGCATGCGCCCGCGCACCTGGCGCATGATCTCGCCGACGGTGGCGGAGTCGGTCGACTTCCAGATTTGGGTCACGAACTCCCGCGCGACCTTCGCCGCCTCCGGGCCGAGCACGTATGTGAGCGTGCCGATCACCAGGACAGCGCCGGCACAGCGTATCTCGTTGACGAAGTCCTGATAGGCTATGGTGGCGTTGGCCGTGTTGCAGCCGAGCAGCAGTACCACCGGCCCGACATCGGCATTCGCCGGCGCCACGTATTCCGGACTGATGCGATTTAGCGCCAGCTCCTGGTTGGTACCGATCTGCAGCTTGTGAAACGGAGTGGACTCCACGTTGTGGGGCAAGGCGACCAGCAGCGACGGATAGTGCTGCTTTACGTGATTGCTCCATTCGTCCCAGGTGCTGGCCGGGTAGACGGGAGCCGCAGCCTGCATGCCGGCAATGGTGTCGGCGAGCTCGTTCGGATGATCCGGCGTGTTCACCTCGTTGGAGGCCGCGAAAATGATGCCGCCGAGCTCAAGCCGGCGCGGGCGGCCGGCTGCGGCTTCCGGCTGGCGACTGTCGGCCCGGTCCAGCGGACGCACCTGGCGCTCGATGATCCGGTTCAGGGCCCAAAAGCCGGAGGGGCACACGTAAGCGGTGTCACCGGCCGCGGCGTGGCACTGAGGTGTGCAGTCCGGCCCGGGAGCGTGTTTGAACTCTGGGCACAGCGTGGCGTTGGTATCCGGCAGCACGTAATCATAGAGAAACTCCACCGGAAAGAAATCCGAAGACTGGGGGCTGACCAATTGCACTCGGCGGATATGAGCCGGGGGGGCAGCGCCAAACAGGGTACGGCGCAGATACTCTCCCTGCTCGGCAAGGCTGCGCAGAGTGGGCAGGCCGGTAGCATCGAGACCTGTGCCCAATTGAGAGATGCGCCCGGCGGCGGCGAACAACTCATTGCGAATGCCATCGACTACCGCATCAATGCCCGCGAGCGTCGGGTGCAGGATTTTGTTCGAGGGCGTACCGGGCGCGGCGGCGGGGTCGAATAGCGTCAGCTTGAGTTCCGCACCGTTCTTCCACACCGTCAGATCGAAGGCCTGCTGGCGCCCGAGATCCGCCTCGCTGGGCAGGCCGCGGGAAAAGTCGATACCGGTTGCCTCCGGCACGTCTTCGCCCTGGGTGACCGGCCCGGAGAGCACGGCGGTCTGCAGATGTTTACCCTTGTGATAGACGATGATGGTGGCATCGATTTGCGTCGCATCCGCCGCTACCAGGCCGGCGAATTTCGCCACGGAGCTGCTGCCGGTGGGCCCAATGAGGATTTCCTGGGCCACCGGTGCGGCGATGAAGCTGGGAGCGAGGAGATGCACGGTCAGGCGCGCCCCCTCCGGCGGCAGCTCGGAATCGGGAAAGCCGCGCGGCACGGTAATCCAGTTCATGCTGCTTGGCCCGACACGAATATGGATCTCGTGCGCAACGCCGGCCTCGAACGAGCGCTTACGCTGCACCGGTGCGGCGCCAGAATTTTCAAATACCTGCGCCTGCAGAAACCGTGGCAAGGGTTCCATGGGCGTCGCGCGCCCCGCATCCGCGCTGCGCATGGCGACGCGAACCGGCCCAACACGACGGAGCGTTTCGGTGGCTGCCCCCTCCTCCGAGCGCCAGGCGTCCGCGCGTGCACTTGGTGCGGCCGCAATCTCCTCGTCCATGGCGGCGAACTCTTCCACTGCAAGAGCACCCATGTGGAACTGGCGCTCGACCTCATCCGCGAGGCCGGCTGTCACGGCGCTGAACCTGGCCCGGTCGAGGAAGGCAGGATCGCCGACGATGATAACGGGTGTGTCATGGTAGGTCGCGTTGGTGATGGCCACATCGGGGGGCTGGTTATGCGACAAATTGTCCAGAAAACTCCGAATCAGATCCTGCAGGTTGTCCTGCTTTGGAATGATGGCGGCGGCGCGAAAGCCGATCACCTCATTCAGGCGCCGCACGGTCTCGACGCTGATGTTCGCCGGTGTGTCTGTCAGCACAAGCAGAAAGCCGGCGGCAAAGTGCTGATCCCGGAGCGCCGCGGCCTCGTCGAGGGATTCGAGGATCAGGAGATCGAATTCGCGCCGCGCGACATCGGCGAAGTCGAACTCGATGAGCTGCTGATGCGGGTAGGCGTCAACGGCGACGCGCACCCCGGCACCGACGGCGCCGATGTTGAGCGGCAGGTCCCAACGCGCCGGTCCGGCAAGCGTGCGATCCGCGATGGTGACGGAGTCCACCCCGACGGCCTTCGCCAACAGGTTCGCGATCGCCGGCGCCTGCGCCGAATCCCCGGGCACGACTTGCAGTCGCAAACGGTGATTCGGTTGGCCAAGCTCGAAATCTGCGGCTGCCGATTGCCACACCTGTCGCAGGTCGGCGATCTCTTGCGCGTCCAGGTCCGTGCCACGCAATGTGGCCAGGTCGACGGACAAGCCGACGGAGCCGCGCGCTACCGCGCCGCGTATGTCCTGGGCCCAGTCCGGATCGGCGCTCAGATCGGCGTCGGGGGCGTCCTCTAGTGCACGCCAGGTGCCCAGTGCAGCGACGGCATCGGGATCATCAAGTATGGACATGGGCGAGCTCCTTGCGGGGTTGAAGTGCCTTACCTGTCTTTTCCAGCACCCATCCGGGCGTCCAGGGCGGCGCGGTTACAGAGGCGGACAGGGCGTGCCGCGGGCGATGCGCCGGGTGTTGGTGACCCGCGGATTGCTACTGCTGAGATAAGGGCGCAGGTTCGAGGGATCGTAGGCACATTCGGGCAGGTTCTTTCGGTCGAGGACCGATTGATGGACCGCCTCCCCGTCGGCTGTATGGTCACCCAGCGTACGCTCTATCGGCCCCATCACCTTGTACATAAGAGTCAAGGAATCGTTGAGTACCGAATTGAAACACGGCAGGTAGTGGCCGAGATAGCGGGAATCAAACTCCAGCCCCCGCTCCTCCGCCTTTTCCACCATCCAGTGCAGCGCCTCGTTGGCCAGGCCATCAGGGCTGTAACTGCCGCCCACATTTGAATGCACACCAGCGAACCAGACTTGCTCCAGTATGCCACTCCAGCCCGTCGGTTTGGTCCACATGCTGGGCGCGAAGGATTTGCGACGCTCCTCGATGGCCAGCGCGTGGAAGGCATGCTGGATGTGCTGGTTGAGCCCGATGTCGTGGTACTTGTACTTGTTGCGATTCAGTAGCTGGCCGATGGCGCCCGGCGCACCCAGGGCGCCCACGGTATCCCAGACGCCGATGAACAGAATTGGCGGGCAGGGGCGCGTACCCTTGATGTTGCGAAAGGCATGCTGCCACTTGGGGGAGTCGGTGGGCGTGCTCGACTCGTAAAGGCTGTATATCTCCGGGGTGTAAAACTCGTCATCCTTCTCCAACAGGCCGACCCGGTTCATGAACCCTGCGAGGGTGCGGACAGTGAATGCGCCGCGGCTGAACCCGAAGAAGTACAGCTCGTCGCCGGGCTCATAGTTGAAGACAAGAAAGCGGTACAGGGCGCGAACATTTCGCGCCATACCGCTACCAAAGGCACCGCCCGTGATCCTGTCTAGCCCCCCGTCTGTGCCGACACCTTCGTGGTAGTAGACGACTTGATCTACGCCTACGCGAGAGCGAGGCAGGACCGCGCGCGCTACCTTGAGAACGTTGGTTGGCTGAGGACGCCCGGTTTTCTTGTCTTTCCTTTCCGGCTCGTTCCAAGTGCCATCAGCGCAAATAACAATCCGTTTCATGATGTCTCCCTTTTCCCGGCGGTGTACGATGCAAGTATCGTGAACCCCCTCCCTGGCGTCAATCTCGCTTCGAACACCATTGGGAATTTTCCTGTCAACGGAACTCCGGGGATGCTGAAACGAGAATGTGAATTCCATGTAAATTCACCGTACCTGTTCACAAAAGCCGTCCTAATAGTCTGAGTCACTACTTCGCTCACCCACGCCCCCTCTGTTTAGCCCAACCCTTAAAACGGTATACTTGCGAGTCAGAATCAACATTAGAAAATCACAGGGAAGGCGCCCTCATGCGTAAGAGGCTAAGCCCTCACCCAGGGAGAGAAGCAATGAACGAACAGGAAAGAAAACAGCTCATCAAGACAACCTTTGACACCGTAGCCACCCGGTACGACTGCGATGCGCTCCGTTTTTTTCGGCATGCCGCCGCCCTCCTTCCGGAAACCTTCGACTTCGACGGCGGCGAGTCCGTCCTGGATGTCGCCGCGGGCACGGGGATCCCCGCCCTGGCGATAGCACCGCACCTGCCGCGGGGTGTCATCACTGCCGTCGATTTCTCCGAAGGCATGCTGGAGCAGGCGGCGGCAACGTGTCACGCCAAAGGAGTGAGCAATATCCTCTTCCAGCAAATGGACATGACGGCAATGACCTTCCCGGACGCCACCTTCGATGCAGCGAACTGCTCTTTCGGGGTGTTCTTCGTGGAAGAGATGGCCGGAACCCTCCGCCACATCGCCGCCAAGGTAAAACACGGGGGCAAGGTCGTCACCACGCACTTTCGTGCCGGATCGTTCGGCGCCCTGGCTGAACTGTTTCTCAGCCGGGTCGATGCGTATGGACTGCCCGCACCGCCGCCCGGTTGGCTGCGTGTCGCATCCGAGGAGCAGAATATCGAGCTGTTCGAGACAGCCGGGCTGGCGCAGCCGCAAGTCGCCAGCCACGACGTCGGCTATCTCCTCGACGACGCGGAGCAGTGGTGGGAGGTGGTATGGAACGCCGGTTTCCGCAGCCTGATCGCCCCGCTCGACGAGGAGCGTTTGGCACGGTTCCGGCAGGAGCATTTGGCGGAAGTCTCCGAACTGATGACGGCCGACGGGCTGCCGCTCGATATCGGCGTGTTGATCACCAGGGGCGTGACCGATCATCGAAGCGCCGGGAGCTGATATTCCCCCTCATCCTGTCCTTCTCCCTGAGGGAGAAGGGACCCTCCGATAGGCAATAGCGTTCGGAAGGCATAGCGTTACATGGTTAGGAACAGCTATTAACGAGAAAATGAATGAAGAAGGTCGACTACAGGAACGTAATGGATATTCAATTGGCATCGGGCGACGAAGCGATCGCCGCCTGCTATCCGGTGATGCGCGAACTTCGCCCCCACGTCGGAGAACAGGAGTTTCTGTCACGGGTGCGGGCCCAGCAGACCGCGGGATACCGGCTCGCCTGCCTGAGTGCGGAGGGAACTCCGGTGGTCGTTGCGGGTTTCCGCATCGGTGAGAATCTCGCCTGGGGCAGACACCTCTACGTGGACGATCTGGTGACCCTGCCCGACCACCGCTCGATGGGCTACGGTTCGGCACTGCTGGAGTGGCTCCGCTCCTACGCCATCGAACACGGCTGCGCGCAACTGCATCTCGACTCCGGACTGCAGCGGGAGGCGGCGCACCGGTTCTACGAGCGTGAGGGCATGACGAAGGCTAGCTTTCATTTTGTCGAGATCATTCAGTAGCCCGGGTTTCCTCTGGTGGGGGTGACCCCGGCCGCCCCCGTGGTCCCGTTTCTGCTCGAACTGCGGGAGATGCGCTCCCTGTGGCGGCGGGAGGTGAACCTGGAAGGCAGCCGGCTGCGGGACTTCTTCTCATCTGCCGGTTCTACTGTACCTGCCGAGGCAGCCGCTCGCAGGCCAGACTGCACAATGCTGGCGGGCTTGAAACCCATCTCGCGCACTCTGAGGCCGTGCCAGGCGAGCGATTGTGTGGTAAGGTGCGCCCCCTTTAATACCCGGCTGTTTTTAATGATGTCCCGATTGACCTCTTCGCTGGCTACGCCACCATAGCGTCTTCCCCGATCGCGGAGGGGTGAGACCGGCTGTACCGATTCCTTCTCCGCTCACGTCGAGCACGATTCCGTAGCACCCGGCCCCGGGATGCTGTGGCGATACCTGGCTCATGAAGGCCCGCGCCCGCGGCGCCGTGATGATCTGATAATTAGGAATAAGATGTTAGTTTCCCTGCGCAATACCTGGCTCGGCAACCTCCGCGGCGATCTGCTCGCCGGCACCGTGGTTGCCCTGGCTCTCATCCCCGAGGCGATCGCTTTCTCCGTGATCGCCGGTGTCGACCCCAAGGTGGGGCTCTACGCCTCCTTCTCCATGGCGGTGATCATCGCCTTTACCGGCGGGCGGCCGGGCATGATCTCCGCGGCCACCGGCGCGATGGCGCTGCTGATGGTGACGCTGGTGAAGGAGCACGGACTGCAGTACCTGCTGGCGGCCACCCTGCTGACCGGTGTGCTGCAGATCATGGCCGGCTACCTCAAGCTCGGCTCGCTGATGCGCTTTGTCTCACGCTCGGTGGTCACCGGCTTCGTCAATGCGCTGGCGATCCTGATCTTCATGGCGCAGTTGCCGGAGCTCAGCCCCTCCACCGTTGGGGTGACCTGGCACGTCTACGCCATGACCGCCGCGGGCCTCGGTATCATCTACCTCTTCCCCTACATCACCCGGGCGGTTCCCTCACCGCTGGTGACCATCGTGGTGCTGACCGCCGTCGCCATGGTGCTGGATCTCGATATCCGCACCGTGGGCGACATGGGCGAGCTGCCCGACACCCTGCCGGTATTCCTCTGGCCGGAGGTGCCGCTCAATCTCGAGACCCTGATGATCATCTTCCCCTACTCGCTCTCCCTGGCGGTGGTCGGGCTGCTCGAATCGCTGATGACCGCGACCATCGTCGATGACCTGACCGACACCACCAGCGACAAGAACCGCGAGTGCAAGGGCCAGGGTATCGCCAATATCGGCACCGGCCTGCTCGGCGGCATGGCAGGCTGCGCGATGATCGGCCAGTCGGTGATCAACATCAAATCGGGCGGCCGCGGCCGCTTCTCTACTCTCACTGCCGGGATCTTCCTGTTGCTGATGGTGGTGTTCCTCGGCGACTGGGTCGGGCAGATCCCGATGGCGGCGCTGG
>Ga0068714_10001128_pt1 | contig 41750 bp, 41 predicted proteins | sample MTBNYHSulfiMetaG_FD_62988 | JGI IMG/M metagenome (GOLD analysis project Ga0068714, IMG submission 62988) | Enrichment culture microbial communities from rom New York Harbor, USA that are MTBE-degrading - MTBE-NYH (New York Harbor Sulfidogenic)... | ecosystem: Environmental > Aquatic > Marine >... | reverse complement strand
ATTATATTTACGCTTCTAAATTTAAACCAACCGTATTGACCGCCAAAGAGCAGGAAGTCCTCGAATCCAAATTGGCCAGGTTGGAGGAATCGGCGAAAAAAGACACGGCCGTAACGAAAAAAAAGAGGGGGGAGAAGGGGACTCCCCTTAAACCGGAAGCCTATTCTGAAGAAGGTGCGAAACGAGAGATCAGCCTCACCGAAAGGGAGCTTAATGCGCTCATTGCCAATCATCCTGAAGTCGCTCAGCGCGTTGCAATCGATCTCTCGGATAATCTGGTAAGCGTCAAACTGGTTATTCCTGTAGAAGAAGAGATCCCTGTCCTCGGAGGCAAAACCCTGCGACTCAATGTGGGCCTAATTTTAGGCTATGAAAAGGGAGTGGCGGTGGTTGCCTTGAAAGGAGTGTCCCTGGGTGGTATCCCCATCCCTAATGCATGGCTGGGTAACTTGAAAAATAGGAATTTAGTCAAGGAATTCGGGTCCGGGGGTGGCTTCTGGAAATTGTTCTCTGATGGCGTGGCAGATCTCAAGGTAAAAGAAGGGCATATTCTGATCAAGCTAAAGGATTAAGTTGTAATTCAACTTTCAAAGATAAAGCGCGTTCAAACATTTCTTCATTAACCGGTATCATGTATCTCGTGGTCTTATCGAATTGAAAACGACAGATCAGCCAATCATCACCATAGGTATCATGGATCGGGAGACCGAAGTCTCCGGGAGTCTGGACGGAAATTTCCTTGGAGGTGGATTCGGTTCTATTTCAGGACGGTTTTTTGCAAAAGCAGAGGCGGGGATCATTGTTTTCTTCGATAAGGCTCACCGGGAAATCTGCCGTTCTCCCCTCATCAAGCTTGCAGCCCGGGAAAATTCGACCTTTTCTCTTTTCAACGTCACCGTTGGAAAGCTCTTCCACTGGGAGAGAGCAGAGGATCAGATTTTTCAGGGAGATCTGATTCTCCAAATGCGTCAAGACGGTACAATCGCCGTGATCAATCAAATTCCCCTTGAAAATTATTTAAAAAGTGTCATCTCCTCGGAGATGAATCCTGCTGCTCCGATGGAGTTTCTGAAAACCCACACCATACTATCCCGGAGCTGGCTTCTGGCTGGCCTCGGCCGAGGGAAGAAAACAGAAAAACCTTCCATGCCGGATGGGAAGATCGCTGAGGGAGAGACCATACTCTGGTATGACCGGGAGGATCATGACCTCTTCGATGCCTGCGCCGATGACCACTGCCAGCGCTACCATGGGATGACGAAGATCGTCTCTAAACAAGTTGAAGAGGCTGCCGGAGAAACTCAAGGGAGGGTGATCACCTTTCAGGATAAAATCTGCGACGCCCGGTATTCCAAGGCCTGTGGAGGATTCACAGAAGAGTACGATACAGCTTGGGATGATAAACGAGTCCCATATCTCAGAAGCATTTCGGACGCATCGGTCCCTTACCCGTCTATCCAGAAAGAGGAAGAAGCTCGACGCTGGATCCTTTCTGAGGCCGAGGCCTACTGCAATACAAAAGACGATGGTCTTCTTGAAAAGATCCTTCCCAATGGTGACCGCGAGACGAAGAATTTTTTCCGTTGGAGGGTCGAATACTCCCGGGAGGAGTTGGAGGAGATCATTCGAAAAAAATCAGGTTTCGATTTTGGAACTCTGAAGGAGATCGTACCCATTCAGCGTGGTCCTTCAGGGCGTATCTCCCGTTTGAAAATCGTCGGTTCGAAGAGAAGCGTGATCGTGGGAAAGGAGCTCGAAATAAGGCGCTGGCTCTCCCGAACCCACCTTTACAGCAGCGCGTTTGTAATAACGACAAGGCATAATCCTAACGGGGAGGTCGAGCGATTTATCTTTAACGGGGCCGGCTGGGGACATGGCGTTGGACTCTGCCAGATCGGCGCCGCTGTCATGGCGACCAAGGGATTTACGGCAGAAAAAATCCTCAAGCATTATTTTAGGGGAGTGGAGATAAAGAAAATATATTAAGGGTTCAAGGGTTTGAGGGATCAAGCCTGCCCGCCGATAGGCAGGGGTTCCAGTGAGGGACATAAGAATAGAGATTTTAGAATAAACCTTAATCTTTGAATCCTTGACCCCTGGACCCCTTGAACCCTTTGGGTTTTAAGACGGCATGATGAAACAAAAACCGACATTGCGAAACCCCTGGACATGGGTCCCCTCTTTGTATGTTGCTGAGGGAATCCCTTACACCATGGCAATGACGGTTTCAGTGGTTCTCTACAAACGCCTTGGCATCTCAAACACGGACATCGCTCTCTATACAAGCTGGCTCTATCTTCCCTGGGTCATCAAACCGCTCTGGAGTCCTCTAGTTGACTTGCTCGGGACAAAGCGCTACTGGATACTTCTCATGCAACTCCTCATCGGAGCATCGCTGGCCTGCGTTGCATTCACCATCCCGGCCGGTCGGTTCTTCCAATATACTCTTTCCTTCTTCTGGCTGATGGCCTTCAGCTCGGCCACCCATGACACTGCCGCTGACGGTTTCTATATGCTTGGACTTTCGGAAGATTTCCAGTCTGCCTATGTCGGGGTGCGAGCAACATTCTATCGCATCGCCATGATCTCCACTCAGGGCGGCCTCGTCATCTTTGCAGGCTTTCTCGAAGGAAGCGGTCATACTATTCCCGCCGCCTGGTCGATTGCATTCTTTTTGGCAGCCGGCGTCTTTACAGGCCTCTTCCTCTATCATTATTTTATTCTTCCCTATCCGGCTACGGACCATCCGGCAAGACGTACCGTTTCGACCTCTCTCTCTCGAGAATTCTTCCACACCTTCATTCTTTTCTTCAGGAAAAAGGGCCTCCTTAGTATTCTCGCCTTTCTCCTCTTTTACCGCTTTGCGGAAACACAGATTGTCAAAATCATCGCACCCTTTTTGCTTGACCCGGCCTCAAAGGGGGGACTGGGGCTCACTACATCCGAGGTCGGAATCACTTACGGAACGGTAGGAGTCATTTCACTCTTGATCGGAGGGCTTCTTGGCGGGTATGCTATTTACAGAAAAGGGCTTAAGTTCTGGATCTGGATCATGGTTTGTGCGGTGCATCTACCGGATCTTGTCTATGTTTATCTATCGCAGACCACGACGAACAATATCTATTTGATTAACCTCTGTGTTGCCGTTGAGCAATTTGGCTATGGTTTCGGCTTTACTGCTTATACAATGTTTATGATCATGGTGTCAGAGGGGGAGTATAAAACAGTTCACTATGCCATTGCCACAGGAATCATGGCGCTGGGAATGATGTTGCCTTCAATGGCGAGCGGCTGGCTTCAGGAGCAGCTGGGTTATCAGAATTTCTTCCTCTGGGTCATGGCAGCGGCCATTCCGGGTTTCATCGTGACAGGCCTGGTGAAAATAGATCCGGAATTTGGAAAAAAGAAGACATAGGGATTGGGAATAATGGAAGGATGGAATAATGGGAAAGAATGCTCTGCGAGAGACTCACGTCTAATTGAGGCGTAGATTGAAGAGACGACGATTCAAGACAGCCTTTATCCTGGGTGCCGGGATGGGGATACGGCTTCGGCCGCTGACAGAGCAATGCCCGAAGCCGTTACTGGAGATCAAAGGCCGGCCTATGATCACTTATGCGATGGATCACCTCCTGAGGGTCGGTGTGGATCGCTTCATCGTAAACACCCATCATTGTCCTGAAGTCTACTCTAAAATATTTCCTGACAGGAAGTGGCGCGCTGTGCCTATCATCTTCCGCTACGAACCTATCCTTCTGGACACAGCAGGGGGACTGAAAAATATTGAAGATCTCCTGAGTGAGGACGAGGCGATCCTCTGTTACAACGGTGATGTGATGACCGATCTTCCTCTGCATCGGCTTCTGGAGGTCCATGAGCAGAAGCGACCGGAGGTAACACTTGCCCTCCGAAGCAACGGCCCTCTTCTCAATGTGAATATTAATGAGGTTGGTGAAATCTGCGATCTTCGTCATACCCTGGGAAATCCTGGAGTTCAAAGTTGCCAATTTGCCAGTATCTACACCATAGAGACATCGATCCTTCCGTTCCTTGAAGCCGGTAAAACCGAATCGATCGTTCCTGTCTGGGTTAGAAGAATCGTAGGAAAACCTGGGTCGGTTCGGGGAATTATCATCGATGAAGGCGATTGGCATGATGTCGGCTCCATTGAAGCCTACCAAGAGATGGCAAAGCGCATGGAGCAGAGTGCATAGCGTAAAAAAAGTATAAGGTTGGGGGTTTTGGATTAATGATTTCGCAATCCAAATTTCGGGCGAAGCCTCCCGCAGGGAACAATCCGAAATACGAAGAAATGATCAGTTTTGCGCGAGAGGCTCTGGGGCTTTCGGAGTCCGTCTCAATAGAACTTTATCTTTTAGAGGGAAGAGGCTCGGATCGAACTTTTTCCCGTCTGAAATGGAAAAACAAGGATTCGGCCATCCTTATCCATTATGACCTAACGCGTGAGGAGAACACTTACTACGCCGAGATTGCAGTATTCCTTCATGACATCAACGTCCCGGTGCCACGGTTGATCCGCCACGATTCAACTCACCGTCTCATCCTGATTGAAGACCTCGGCGATACGGATCTCTGGTCTTTAAGGGAAACCACCCGGGAAAATCGACGAACCCTTTACCGAAAAACACTTGCCGTTGTGCATCGGCTTCATTCCTTCCCGGAAAAGGACTTCCATCCAGACCGTGTGAAACTCTCGCAGGGCTTTGGCCCAGATCTCTACCGCCGGGAACAGGATTACTTCAGGAATTATTTTGTCAGAGATGTCTGTGGAATCGAATTCGAGCCTTCCCTCGAGCGGGAAATTGAGGGAGAGCTTTCCAACCTGGCAGGGGAGCTTTCGGGAACCCTGCGCTGTCTGGTGCACCGGGATCTCCAGTCCCAGAACGTGATGATCCGTGGCGGAAAACCTTTTCTCATCGACTTCCAAGGAATGCGCTTCGGAAGTCCATTCTATGATCTTGGCTCTCTCCTGTGCGATCCCTATGTTGAATTCAGTAACGATCAAAGGATGGACCTGCTCCTTCGTTACTACGAGCTTTCCAATCCAAAATTGAGCTGGGAAGATTTCCGGAACACTTTCTGGAAAGCTTCGGCACAGCGGCTCATGCAGGCCCTTGGTGCTTATGGATTCTTGGGTCTAAAGAAAGGACTTAAATCTTATCTTGAACACATCCCTGCTGGACTCCATAATTTACACCTCGCAGCCTCGCAGGTGTCATCCCTCCCCCACCTCTTGGAGCTGTCTGAGAGATGCCAAAACAACATAGTGCCTGCCTGCTGCAGGCAGGAATGAATGTGAGAGTGGTAGTTTTTTTCACTTACTTCCAAAAAGTTTATGCGTCGTGTATAATGCAAACCAGAAACTTTGGACCTTTGATGGAAACATCGTGTCAACTTTAAAAGTAATACCTTAAGGAGAACAATGAATGGGTATATCAGTCGTCAATTTTGAAGAAAAATTCAGAAAAATACACGAACAACATTCTTATAAAATCGTTGCACAAATGAATGATTATCATTTCAAGCTGGTTAAAGTTCAAAGGGACTTCATATGGCATCGGCATCCTGAAACCGATGAAGTCTTCATCGTTATTGATGGCCATCTACAGATGGACCTGCAAGACGATGTCCTCCATTTAAAGAAAGGGGAAATGGTCGTGATTCCCAGAGGGGTCGAACATAAGCCATCTTGCAAGGAAGAATGCAAAATTTTATTAGTTGAGCCTGCAGGCACCCTCAATACCGGAGACGCAGGAGGAAACCTAACGGTTACCGAATTGGAATGGATTTAGAATCATGGGAAAGGTTTCTAACGACTCCCTCCATCGGACGGCCAATAGCCTCTGTTGATCTTAATGATTAGCTAGTCGATCAATGAGAATGAAGCCTTTTACTGTAGTCACCACTTATCGCCCAGAACCTTTCTTTGAGAAGACCTTGTCTTCTCTAACAAAGTCAACCCTGGTTGAACGAATTGTGATCGTAAGTCAGGGGCCGGTCCATTTCAAGATGCCGAAGTGCCGTGTTCTTGCCGCCGGGCCTCTCTCGTCAAACAAAACCCTCAATTTAATTCTGGATGGAATTCAAACGAAGTACCTCCTTCTATTATTAGAAGCCCACCAAATTTCGATTGACCCGAACTCCCTGGATAGACTCTTGGAAATGGCTGATTTTAACAAGCCAGGCGTGATCTATTCGGATTTCTATGATGAAAGCGACTCCGGAAAGACCTTCCATCCCTTAAATGATTATCAACTGGGGAGCGTCCGCGATGATTTTGAATTCGGTTCCTTAATCCTCTTCTCGGTCCCTGCTGTCCGGAAGTCCATTAAAAAATATGGCGTCATACCCGGAGTAAAATTTGCCGGACTATATGATCTTCGCCTGAAAGTCTCCATCGACTATTCTGTGTCGCATCTTCCAGAGCCACTTTATTCCGTAATGAGGACAATTGAGTTACCCGACAGCGAAAAGAGATTTGCCTATGTTGATCCCCTGAATCTTGCCTCCCAGAAAGAAATGGAGGCTGTCTTCACGGATTACCTGAAGAAAATAGGAGCTTTTCTGCCATCCCATTCCTTGAGGAAGGTCGAGGAAACAGTGGAATCTTTCCCTGTAGAGGCTTCTGTCATTATTCCCGTGCGGAATCGGAAAGAAACAGTTGCAGAGGCCGTGGAAAGCGCCCTGTCGCAGGAATCGGATTTTTCATTCAACCTCATCGTGGTGGACAACCACTCCACAGACGGAACAACAACCATTCTCTCCAATCTTGCCAGGCACTCTTCTCGCCTGAAGCATATTATCCCGAAGAGGACCGACCTTGGCATTGGTGGTTGTTGGGACGAGGCCCTTGCCTCTGAAGCGTGCGGACGATATGCCGTTCAACTCGATTCGGACGACCTTTACAGCAGCGCCGATACCTTGAAGAAGATGATCAACAAGCTCCGCCAGGAAAACGACGCTATGGTGATTGGCTCTTACACTCTTGTTGATTCCAACTTGAAGGAGACTCCCCCGGGCCTTATCGATCACCGAGAATGGACAGATGAGAACGGTCACAACAATGCGTTGCGCATCAATGGTCTGGGTGCCCCTCGGGCGTTCAACGTCAGCCTCATTCGAAAAATCGGTTTTCAGAATGTGAGTTACGGCGAGGATTACGCTGCGGCGCTGAGAATCTGCAGGGAATACCGGATCGGTCGAATTTATGAAAATCTCTACCTCTGCAGACGCTGGTCAGGCAACACGGATTCGGCTCTCAGCATCGAAGAGGCGAACCGAAACAATGCCTTCAAGGATAAGATTCGGACCGAAGAAATTCTCGCAAGACAGAAAATCTTAAAGGAAAGGAAGTCGGAATAATGGAATAGTGAAATGATGAAATAATGGGAAAACCCTACACGATGGAAACTGCAAACCAGCCTTCATCTTGTCAATGGTCGTAAGGTGATACCCAATATTCCATGATTCCATCTTTCCAATATTCCATTTCATTGGTTGTTATGGGACTAACTATCCGGCCTTGGCAGAAAAGGGATCTCTCATCGATTCGAAGAATCACCTGGCAATCCTGGCTGTTCACCTACTCGAGCTTTATTCCCGAAATCGATCTCAAGTCCCATTTCGACATTTATTATACAGAATCATCCCTCCTCAGTATGTTCGACAACCCGGTCATACAGGGTTTTATTGCAGAGATGGATGATCGTATCGCCGGTTATGCGAGGCTTTTCTTCAGTCGGGATGAGAATCGCCTTTATGTCCCCTCAATGTATTTTCTTCCAGAACTTCAGGGTCAGGGCATGGGCCGGCAACTCTTTAAGGCGTTAGAAGAATATGCTGCAAAAAAGGGGCTCGATGAACTCTGGATCGGAGTAATGGTGAAAAACAAACAGGCTCTTAATTTTTATAGGAAGGTAGGATTTCTATTTATCAGGGAAGAACCTTTCCCCATGGGGAATACGACGGTGAGTCACCTCATCGGTTACAAGAAATTAGGAAAGACCCCTTTTCTCAATCAGAAGTCCCTTGTGACCTTTCACGGAAAAGAAAATCTCCCAAGTCTTTGTATCGAGCTCCTCTCCGACCAGAAAAAGGCATGGAAGGATCTGCGAGAAGGCCACGAATTGCTGCGGCAGGCAAAGGAGCGGGATCTAACCTTTAAAGGATTTTCCGTCCGCCTCCAGTACAATCCCGGAAGAATGAAAAGCAGTACGGCGGTGGTGGACAAAACAAATGAAAAGGATCGGCAATGTTTTCTTTGTTTAGATCATCTTCCTGAAGGCCAGAAAGGTATTTTCTACCGAAGGGATTACTTGATCCTCTGCAATCCCATGCCTGTTTTCTCCTCTCACTTCACCATCTCTCATTTAGACCATCGCCTTCAAGCCATCGCTGAACATTTCGATACCTTTCTTCAGCTCATGGCCGATTTCGGTTCCGGCTGGATGATTCTCTACAATGGGCCGAAGTGTGGTGCCTCTGCGCCGGATCACCTCCATTTTCAGGTAGCCCCTTCGGGACAGATGCCGATTGAGAAAGAAATTCGGGAGGAGAAAAGACTCACGTTTATGAAAAAAGTTGACGGCGTTCTCATCCATCGCATGAAAAATCTGGGACGGGAAGTCACCATTCTGGATGGAGACGAACTGATGTCTGTGGGGATCGTTTTAAAAAATTATCTGAGCACCCTGAAAAAGGTTCTTCTCATAGAAGAGGAGCCCATGATCAATATCGCTGGATTTCATGAAAAAAAGAAATGGCGCCTTGTGATCTTCCCACGACGGAAACATCGCCCCGACGTCTTTTTCAATGATGGAAATGCCCGGATGGTGGTCAGTCCAGGAGTGATTGATATGGGAGGCCTCATCATCACCCCTATGGAAAAAGATTTCGCACAGTTGGGACAAGCCGATGTAAAAGGAATCTACAAGGAAGTATCCCTTGAAAGAAAGATTGTGGAAAAGACAATTGACGCGATGAATTGAAACACACCCTGGGCTTTAGCCCAGGGTGTGTTTCAATTCCCTTTATATTTTGTAATGAGTTTGGCTAAGGCCTCGCCATTACGATCCATGGCATATTCTACGGTATCATTGGAACCGGTGGAGGTAGTCCTCAGATCCGTCTCATAAATAACCTTCCCTGTATCCTTATCGATAAACGTGTAGTGGGCTGCAAATGTAGCCGAACCGACATGACCTCCCACCCCTGGGATAAATGAACGTCCTATGCGCCTCCCTACAGTAGGCACCCCATACTCTTTGACCTCCCCTTTTATAATAAGGATTTTCTTCTCAGAAGGGGCCTCTTTGCTCGTTTTTCCTCCCTCTTTAGCGATCGTTTCAAAGAGATTATATTTCTGAGAATACCTCTGAATTTGGTAAACCGCCTTTTCAGCCATCTGCAAACCCGAAGATTCAGGAGCGGGGGAACCTTTGGGAACATCAAGCTCCTGGACGATACAGACACTATAGTCTTTAAAAAGGCCCTCTGCGCCAAACACCCACGAGGCTATTCCTAACACAAGTCCTACCATTAATAAAATGATGATAGATAATTTTTCCTTTCCCATAAATCTACCTCCCTTGTCCTTATTATTATCTAATTTATCCTTTTTCTTTCAAACCTGTAAAATATTTACACTCAATTTATAATATTTCATAGATGGATTTTCAACTTTTCTCCACTTCAAGAAAAAATATTAATTGAAACCTTCTTGTTTTTTTCTCAAAGATGGAGTAACCTTAATTTCGATTTATGATTTATGAGTTATGAATTGAGAATTAAAAAAATTGGAGGTTCATTGTATGGAGAAAGATTTGGTGGCGGTACTCGGTGGAGGGAATGGCGGCCATGCCGTGGCAGCAAATCTCTCTCTTGCTGGATTTAAAGTCAACTTCTTCGAACTCCCACCGTTTGCCGAATCTCTTGACAAAGTCCTACGGACAAAAGAAATACAGATCGAGGGGGTATCGATTGACGGAGTGGCTAAAATGAATCTGGCCACGACCGATATTCAACAGGCCATTAAAGACGCTGAGGTCATCTTTGTGATCACCCCTGCATTCGGGCATAAAGCGATGGCCGAAGTCTGTGCCCCTTTTATTCAGGATGGACAAATCATTGTCCTCATGCCCGGTTCGGGAGGTAGCCTTGAGTTTGTAAACATCTTCCAACAGAAAAAAGTGAAGCGAGAAGTCACCTTTGTTGAAAGTTGCACCCTTCCCTATGGTGCCCGACTCAAAGGCTCTGGTCATGTCTCGGTACTGATCAATGCCGTCATTCTCCCCACAGGTGTTTTCCCATCAAAAAAGACGGGGGAGGTCATCCCCAAGCTGAAAAAATTTTATCCGACGATCACCCCCGCCATAGACGTTCTGGAAGCGGCTATCAACAATCCAAATCCCATCGTTCATCCGGTGGCGACCTTGCTCAATGCCGCCCGAATTGAACATTCAAAAGGTGAGTTCTACCTTTACGCCGAAGGAATGACCCCTGCTGTGGCGAGAACTTATGAATCTCTCAATCACGAAAGACTCGCTATTTGTAAGACCCTCGGATATAAACTTTACCATTGGGATAACCTGGAATTTAAGGATTACAATCTGGGCGAAACTGAGGAAGAATGCCGTTACCGGATCCTCAATACCAGCATGGATGCCGCTTTTGGAAAAGATGGGATTTACGCAGGGATCAAAATGAAAGGGCCTGAGCATTTAAAGGACCGATTTGTGACCGAAGATGTTCCCTATGGAATGGTCCTCCTCTCCACGCTGGGAGACCTCCTCGGAGTCCCTACCCCAACTCACGATGCCGTGATTCAATTAGCCTCTGTCATCAACCGGACCGATTACTTGAAAACCGGTAGGGGGATGAAACAATTAGGCCTTTCCAAATTGAACAAAAAAGGCTTGAAAAAATTCCTTCTTGAAGGTAAATGAAGGCATCCTCTCAAGTTTGATTTCCTTCGCAGATATGCCTTTCCAAAAAATGGTTAAGTCATCCAATAAAAAAAGTAATTTTAAAATAACATAAATTACCAAATAAAGACAATAGGTTAGGATATAAAATCTGTATAAAGTTGAATTTATATAATTCCTGACAATTTAAACAGATTTTATATCCATTTTTTATATGCCTTTTTTATTATCTGTGAATTGATAAATAAATTAATAATTTCAGATAGTTTACCTGCATTTAAATCTTTTATCAAATTACAAAAAATTTCGCTTGACAAAAAAAACCTATTATTTTAGTATCCAAATCGACATTGTGACTCTTGTCACATGGAAAATATTGTTTAAAATTTTAGGCTAAAAAGTACCTGAAATCGCCTTTTTAAAAGTATTATCAAAAGAAAGGGGGGATTCTGAATCTAAATAGCAAAAACTGCTTTATATTTGAAGGCTTATCTTTTTTTTGAAGAGAAATTAAAACCAAATTGACTTAAAAAAGGAGGAGGAAAGAATATGGGATTTACTATTTCGAAAAAGTATAATGATTCAGATCCAAGAAAGCTTCCGGATTGGCAGGTGGCTGAAATAGCAGAAGAAACTATGCCGACTATCGAGGAATGGCAGGATAAATTAGGCCTTAAGAAAGAAGAAATCATCCCCATGGGGAATTTATGTAAACTCGATTTCATGAAGATGATGGAGCGACTAAAAGATAGACCAGATGGGAAGTATATTGAGGTTACTGCCATTACACCTACTCCTCTGGGAGAAGGTAAAACGACAACAAGTATGGGCTTGATGCAGGGAATGGGGAAAAGAGGGAAAAATGTTGGTGGTTGTATCCGTCAGCCTTCAGGCGGTCCCACCATGAATGTCAAAGGAACGGCAGCCGGTGGTGGCAAAGCTCTTCTCATTCCCATGACTGAATTCTCTCTTGGTCTCACAGGGGACATTAACGACATTATGAATGCCCATAACCTGGCTATGGTCGCTTTAACCTCCAGGATGCAGCATGAACGAAACTATGATGATGCCGAGTTAGCTAAGCGAAAGCTTAAAAGGCTCGATATTGACCCTACCAATATTGAAATGGGATGGATCATGGATTTTTGCGCCCAATCTTTACGGAACATCGTCATCGGCCTTGGGGGCAAAATGGATGGTTTTACGATGGCATCCAAATTCGGGATTGCAGTCAGCTCCGAGCTCATGGCCATCCTCTCTATTGTTCGGGATCTGAAAGACCTTCGGGAGAGGCTTGGTAAGATTGTCGTAGCCTATGATAAGAAAGGCAAACCCGTCACCACCACAGACCTTGAAGTGGCAGGTGCAATGACTGCATGGATGAGGAATACCATCAATCCTACATTAATGATGACCACAGAATATCAGCCATGTCTGGTCCATGCCGGTCCTTTTGCCAACATTGCTGTGGGGCAGTCTTCCATCATTGGCGACCGAGTTGGGCTGAAGATGTTCGATTATCATATCACTGAGAGTGGTTTTGCTGCGGATATTGGTTTCGAGAAGTTCTGGAATGTAAAATGCCGACTGAGTGGCCTCACCCCTCATGTTTCAGTTCTTACGACAACCATCAGGGCATCGAAGATGCATGGCGGCGGTCCTACTGTCGCTCCCGGACGACCCATTCCCGAAGAATACACAAAAGAGAACTTGGCACTTCTTGAAAAAGGGCTCGCCAATATGACGCACCTCATCGGAGTGATCAGGAAATCGGGGATCAACCCTGTTGTTTGTATCAATGCCTTCCATACCGACACCAAAGACGAGATTGCAATGGTGCGGAAACTTGCAGAACAGGCGGGCGCCCGCGTTGCGCTTTCTGAGCACTGGCTCAAGGGTGGGGATGGAGCCCTTGAACTGGCCGACGTGGTTATGGAGGCCTGTAAAGAAAAACCCAATTTCAAATTCCTCTACCCTCTTGAAATGCCACTTCGACAACGAGTCGAGATGGTTGCCAAAGAGGTCTACGGTGCAGATGGCGTCTCCTGGACACCCGAAGCCGAAGCCAAAGCCAAAAGGTTTGAGGCTGACCCTGCATTGAAGAACTTTAATACCATGATGGTCAAGACCCACCTGAGTCTGACACACGATCCGACTAAGAAAGGAGTCCCAAAAGGCTGGATCCTTCCAGTTCGAGATGTCCTGATCTTTGGCGGGGCGGGATTCCTCTGTCCGATGACTGGGGCCATTAGCCTGATGCCAGGGACTGGATCTGATCCTGCATTTAGAAGGGTCGACGTCGATGTGAATACCGGCAAAGTGAGCGGGCTGTTCTAAAGGGGCCCTTGTCTTTAGTTCCATCATTCAACATAGTTCCTGGTCCCGCTTCTGTCAAAATTGAGGCGGGACCAGGTTATCATTTGTATACATTATTCATTTTCAACTTACGTGGCACCGTCACGTTCTTAAAGAAGAAGAAGGAGGAGGAGAAAAGAAATGACGGCAAAATTAATCAATGGAAATGAGGTCGCCCAGCAAATTAGGGAAGAATTGAAACAGGAAGTGGTTCAGCTAAAAGAGAAATATAATGTCGTCCCGGGTTTGGTCACCATTCTCGTAGGGGAAAACCCTGCTTCGGTGAGCTATGTCACGGCAAAACAGAAGACCTCCAAGGAGTTGGGGTTTTATTCAATTCAAGACAACCAGTCTGCAACCATTACGGAAGGGGAATTGCTTAAATTGATTGATCAATATAATAGGGATCCAAAGATCCACGGTATTTTGGTTCAACTTCCTCTTCCCAAACACATTAACGAAACAAAAGTCCTTTATGCGATCGATCCGAAAAAGGATGTCGATGGGTTTCACCCTGTCAACGTTGGGAAATTGATGATCGGTGAAGCCGATTATCTACCCTGCACCCCTGCTGGTATCCAGCAACTTATTATACGAACCGGTGCGAAGATTGACGGTGCAGAGGTCGTCGTGGTAGGAAGATCAAATATTGTGGGAAAACCCATTGCCAACATCCTCCTTCAAAAGCAAAAAGGGGCCAACGCCACCGTGACCATCTGCCACACCGGTACGAAAGACATGGTCTTCCATACAAAGAGAGCGGATATCCTCATCGTAGCGGCTGGGAAGCCCAAGGCCATCACAGCGGACATGGTCAAGGAAGGAGCCGTGGTCATCGACGTGGGTGTCAACCGAATTGGGATGACCCCTGAGGGGAAGGCAAAGCTCGCCGGGGATGTGGATTTTGATGGCGTCAAGGAAAAGGCAAGCGCCATTACCCCAGTTCCCGGTGGAGTGGGACCGATGACGATCACGATGTTGATGATGAATACGGTGAAGGCGGCGAAGGTGGCGGCGGGGATTAAATAATAACTTTGAGCCATCTGATTTTGATTGAGTCCTCGGTAAATATATGAAGATGAAGACCATTCGTCTTTCCATTGATGGAAAAGAAATAGAATGCGTTGAGGGGGAAACATTACTATGGGTAGCCCTGGATCATGGTATTTATATCCCCAGCCTCTGTATGACAAGGGAGATGTCAGAACCCTATGGGGCATGCCGACTGTGCTATGTTGAGGTGGAGAGTGAGGACCGGCCTGTTACCGCCTGTACTAAAAAAGTAAACGATGGGATGGTTGTCAACACAAAAGGGGCAAAGGCTTTAAGGCTTGCCCGGACTGCTTTTGAACTCACCTTAAGTAACCATCCTGTGGATTGCGCCCATTGCCTTAAGAGTAAATCCTGTGAATTGCAAAAAATTGCAAAACACTTGGGTGTCAAATTGAACACTAAGAAATTTAAGAAATTTTTGAGAGACCGTCCGATCGATGAGACCAGCTCCGTATTGATCTATGAACCGAACAAATGTGTCCTTTGTGGCAAGTGCGTTTGGTACTGTCAGAAAAAACTCGATACAGGAGCAATTGGTTTTGCTTACCGTGGCTTTCAAAGGTGGGTCACCACTTTTGACGACGAGCCAGTGGGATTATCGGAATGTGGGGATAGGATCGAGTTGGGAGAGATCTGTCCTGTGGGTGCTTTGGTTTCAAAGAACAAGAAAAATATAGCAAATGAAATAGGAGGATGAGTCATGATAATCATAGGCGAGAATATCCATGTTATTGCGAAGGACGTATCAGTGGCGATCAGAGAGAGGAACGCAACAGTGATCCAGGGTCTTACAAAGGAACAAACTCAGTCAGGAGCGCATTATATCGATTTGAATGTGGGACCGATGAAGAAAGATACTGAGGAGACCATGAAATGGTTGGTCAATTGTGTCCAGGAGGCCACCGAATTACCTTTGTCCATTGACACCATGAACCCTGTGGCGATGGAAGCGGGATTGAAGTATTGTAAAAAGAGGGCCATCATCAATTCTGCATCAGGCAAGACCGACTCCAAAGCGCAAATGCTTCCCTTGGCAAAAAAATATAACTGCGATGTGGTAATCTCGGTCATGACAGACAAAGGAATGCCTCCTGAGGTTGAATCGAAGATAGAGAGTATTATGGAGACAGTCTCCCATGCCAATGATCTGGGTATTCCGAATGAAGACATCTGGGTGGATCCCATCATTCTCCCTGTGAGCACAGCGGGCGAAGGTCAAAATATCGCTGTGGGGAATCTGGAATTTATCAAGATTCTTCAGGATGTCCTTCCGGGTTTAAAATCTACCGTGGGACTTTCCAATATTTCCAATGGAGTCCCAGCTCACTTGAGGCCGATCCTCAACCGCACCTATCTTGTGATGCTTGAGAGAAACGGACTCTATTCAGCTATCGCTGATCCGCTCGATGAAGAATTGATGGCCTTCATGAAAGGAGAGCTTTCTCAAATCACCGATCTCATCTATAGAACGATGGATGGCGAGGAAATCGACCTCTCTCCATTATCTCAAAAAGAAGTGGCCTATGTGAAAACAGCGAGGGTTCTGATGGCCCAAACACTATATTCAGATGCCTGGCTGGAAATTTAATGATTTAAAAATAATTATTTTTAATATTGAAATTTAATATTTATGTTTGATAATTTTTGTAGGAGGTGAGAAATGGAATATAAGGCACCTAAAGAAGCTTACAAAGGAATGGTAAGAGAAGTGACGATTGGAAAAGGAGATAAGGTCATGAAGGTCGGAGGGGAAAATATCCTTCCCCTTCATTTCTTCGATGAGGGTTCATTACCCAATCCGCCAAAATTTGTTTTGGAAGTGCTCGATATGGAGCCCACGGATAAAACCCCGCACCTGATGGAGCCCTTTGGAGATGTCATTTCCGACCCGATCAAATGGGCAAAAAAATGTGAAGGGTTCGGTGTTGATGCCGTCTGTCTGACGCTTGTCAGTACCGATCCTGCCGAGAAAGATGCCCCTGCGGATGGAGCAGCTCAATTGGTAAAGCGGATGGTCGGGGAACTCAAAAAAACCTTGATTGTTTATGGATCGGGGGATGAAAAAAAGGATGCAGAGGTTCTTCCTAAAGTGGCCCAGGTATGTGCTGGCGAGAATCTTCTCATCGGCCCTGTCCAAAAGGAAAACTTTGAAGTCGTGGGCAAGGCGATATTGGACAACGGGCATGTGGCCATTGCCCAGAGCCCTCTTGACATTAACCTTCTCAAGGAATTGAATGTCAAGCTCTGCAAATTCTTACCCCCGGAGAGGGTCATCATCGACCCCTTGTCCTCGGCATTGGGCTATGGGATTGAATATAGCTTCTCTCTGATAGAACGGGTAAAACAGATCGGCGTGATCACGAAGGATAGCATGACCATGATGCCCATCATTGCCAATCTCGGCGATGAGTGCTGGAAGACAAAACAGGCTAAGGAAAATAAGACACAGGGATTGCTCTGGGAGGGGATGACCGCTCTATCTCTTTATCTGGCTGGAGCAAATATCCTCGTCCTGAGACATCCTGAGACACTCAAACTAATTAAAGAAACAATAGGGAGGTAATGCCAAATGGCAGAATTAAAGGAGATAACAAAAAAATTAAAGGAAATTCATGAGAAGATCAAGGCCGAAATCCCTTGGGAACCCATCGGGCATACGCCCATGCCTGAGATCCCTGATCTCAGAAGTTGGGACATGAAGCTGCTTCAGACCTACAAACCCTTTTATGCCCCATTCTGCGACCTCTGCTGCTTCTGTACCTATGGAAAATGTGACCTTACGGAGGACCGGAGGGGGGCATGCGGGATCGATATCGGGACTCAACAGGCAAGGTTTGTTCTTTTGGCCTGCCTCATGGGATGTTCAGCCCATGCCTCTCATGCCGGACATATTCTGGATGTCTTAATTGAGAAGCATGGACCGGATAAAAAGATCAACTTAGGCACATCCGTTGATCTCGAAGCACCGAATATAAGGACTGTTCTCGGGTTAAAACCTGAGACGCTGGGTGATCTAAAAATAGCAATCGAATATGTTTATAAAGAGATTGCTCATCTTCTTGATTCCACTCATATGGGTCAGGAGGGAAGCTGCCTGGATTATGAATCAAAGTCTTTGCATGCTGGCATGCTCGACCATGTCGGCATGGAGGTGGCGGATATTGCCCAGATAGTCGGTTTTAATTACCCTACTTCTGTAGCCGATACACCTCTGGTAGACCTTGGTTGGAATTCCGTGGACAAAACAAAGCCCATCATCTGTTTTATAGGACATAATCCCGCGACCTCAACGGTCGTAGTGGATTACCTGCAAGATAATAACCTTTATGACAAGGTTGAGCTATGTGGGGTATGTTGTACTGCCATAGAGACTACCCGGTATTCTGCAAAGGCAAAGGTGATCGGCCCCTTCTCTCGACAGCTCTTTTTTGTAAGAAGTGGCATCGCTGATGTCATCATGACCGATGAACAATGCATCCGGACCGATATGCCACAAGAGGCAACCAAAGCTGGTTCAGCCCTTATTGCTGCCATTGATAAAGCGATGTATGGCCTAGAAGATGCGACCGAGATGGATACCGACGAGATCGTAAAGAAGATGGTGGAGGAGAAGAAGCATTTCGCCATTCTTGATCCGAAAAAGGCGGCTGAGGTGGCAACAAAGGTTGCCATGGCCATTGCACCTCAGAGAAGAAAGGAATGGATTACAGAGCAGGAGGCCACAGAGCTTGCAAAAAAATGCAGCCTGTGTGGCATGTGTGAGCAGGTATGTCCCAACCTATTCGATATCGGAAGAGGTATCAGTGAAGTTGCAAAAGGCAATTTCGATGTGATCAAGGAAATATTCAATTTATGCGTCGGCTGTGGCAAATGCGAGGAGGAATGTCCTCGAAATCTTCCTATTTTTAAGATCATGCAGGTGGGGGCAAGCAAAGAGACATGGAAAATGAGAGCGGGTCGCGGTCCGATTATGGATACGGAGATAAGAACAGTGGGCGCACCCATCACTTTGGGCACCATCCCTGGAGTAGTGGCTTTAGTGGGCTGCTCCAATTTCCCTGACATACGAGACCTTGCCGAAATTGTGGATGAATTTGCTCGCCGAAAATATATCGTTGTGGTTTCAGGCTGCACCGCCATGGCTGTTGGGATGTGGAAGGATGCAGATGGGAAGACCATCTATGAAAAATATCCAGGCGATTTCGATGCCGGATGTGTGGTCAATGTGGGCTCCTGTGTGGCCAACAGCCATATTTCTGGAGCGGCCATTAAAATTGCCAATATCTTCGCTGCCTTGCCTTTAAGAGCCAATTATGAAGTCATGGCGGACTATGTCCTCAACCGAGTGGGTGCTGTAGGTATTGCCTGGGGAGCCTATTCACAGAAGGCTGCCTCCATTGCTACAGGCTTTAATCGGTTGGGGGTTCCGGTCATCCTCGGTCCTCACTCTTCCAAATATCGAAGGCTCTACCTCTCCAGAAAAGAAGAAGATGAATGGAAGGTCATGGATGCAAGAAAGAAGCAGATTGTCGAAACGAATGAGCCTTCACCCGAGCACCTCGCCTATGTCTGTGAGACAAAAGAGAAGGCCATGGTGATGATCCCCAAACTCTGCATCCGGAAGAACGATACGCCTCAAGGGAGGGGAATAAAACTAAATCACTATATCTCCCTTTACAAGAAGTATATGGGTGGCGGTCTTCCCGAAGACCTTCCCCTCTATGTGAGAAGAGATGCGGACATTCCACTCGTTTATAAAAAGGAGGTCAAGGCTTATCTAACCCAAATCGGCTGGAAACCAAAAGAACCCGTCGGACTTCCAACCATGATTGGTACGTATCCAACGAAAGTCCCGCTGGATTCAGTCATACACTAAAAGGGAGGAGAATAACATGAGCCAATTAGCACCTTCATTACCATTTCATAGAGTCAATATTCTTACAGGGACGAGGACGGCAAGGCTGGTGGAGGATCCTGTGGAGTGTGCCAAACAGATCGCCAAAGCACAGCGTCCCCTCCTCGTGCTTGGTCCACGTTTACTAAAGATCACCCTGGGTGGAAAACTGCTCCTCGAATATGCTCTGGACATTGCAAAGACCAAAAATATCCCCACCTGTGCCACCGCAACGGTTAAATCAAAGATGGTGGAGTTGGGGGTAAAACCTGACAGTGTCTATGATGTGGTTGAGATCATCAATGCCCTGAAAGATCCGGAGTGGAAAGGGGTGAGGAAGGAAGGGAACCATGACCTGGTGATGTTCTTTGGTTTTAGAACCGATCTGGGGGAACAAGGGCTTTCGGTGCTCAAGCATTTTGCTCCCCATTTGAAGACCATGACCATGTGCAAATATTATTATCCTCATGCCGATTTCTCTCTTCCCAATATCAGAAAGGATGAGCAGTGGAAGAATATCTTAGAAGGGATCATTGAAAATCTGAAAAAAGAATAAATAATCCTAAGAAAGGAGAGTAGAGATGGAGTTCCATGCTGACATTGGACCGCAATATGAAGGCGAAGTCATTCGAAAGGAAAATCTGTATATTGAGTTTGGAGGACCAAAGGTAGCGCATAAATTTGAACTGGCTACCGTGAGGAGTCCCGACGAGATTGAGAATGAGAAGGTCGAAATCATCGGCCCGGACATCAATGAATTGACACCTTATAATCCAGAAACGGATAAAGGAGGAACCTATCCCATTGCCATTTTGATCGATGTCGCCGGATCTGAATTGGATAAGGATGCGGAGGCCATCATTGAAAGAAAGATCCATATGTACCTCAATTTTATTCAAGGCTGGTATCATATGAATCAAAGACAAGACATGTGGGTGAGGTTGAGCACGGATGCCTATAAAAAAGGTTTTACCTCTTTAAAAGAATTGGGTGAAATCTTTAATTTCCTTTTCACCTCAGAGATGCCGATCATTGAAAAGATTCAGACCACGATCATCACGGATCCTAAAAAGGTGGATGAACTCTTGCCAGAGGCTTTAAAGAGATACGAGGCCAGAGACGAAAGGGCGAGACAGCTCAAGGATGAGGATGTCGATGCATTCTATGGCTGCGTATTATGCCAGAGCTTTGCTCCGACTCACTGCTCCATTATCTCTCCAAACAGGATTGCCAATTGTGGCGCTATCAACTGGTTTGATGGAAGGGCAGCAGCTAAAATCGACCCCGAAGGTCCTATCTTCGCCATAGAGAAAGGGGAATTGATCAGTGCTGTAAGGGGGGAATATGAAGGAGTGAACAAAGTCGTAGCTGAAAAATCTTTGGGGAACTATGATCGCGTTTACCTTTACAGTGCCTTTGAACATCCTCATACCTCATGCGGTTGCTTCCAGGCGATCGTCTTCTACATCCCTGAAGTAGATGCCTTTGGTATTGTGAACAGAGAGTTTAAGGGAGAGACGGTCATTGGAACGACGTTTTCCCGAATGGCGAGTGAAACATCCGGAGGAAAACAGATTGAGGGCAGGCTTGGAACCGGACTAGAGCAATTGAGATCCTCAAAATTCATCCAGGCAGATGGTGGCCTAGCGAGGATCGTCTGGATGCCTAAAGAAATAAAAGAAAGGTTTAAAGAAGTCCTTGAGGCAAAGGGGCTCTATGATAAGATTGCCACAGAAGACGATGCCAAGAATCCCGATGAATTGACTGCATTTTTAGAGAAAGTGGGACACCCCTGGTTAAAGGGTGAAGTAGAAATTCCATCATAAAAAATAGTGAACAGTGATCAGTGAAAAGTTTTCAGTATTGCTATTACTGATCACTCATCACTTATCACTGAATTTAAGAGGAGGTGGAATATGCCGATTTCAGGATCTGAAATTGTAAAGATGCTTCCCGGGAAAAAACCATGCAAAGACTGCGGTTTCCCTACCTGTTTTGCTTTTGCAATGAAACTAGCCACAGGTGGAGCCACGGTCGACAAATGTATCTATCTCACTCCAGAGGTAAAGGCTAAGCTGGAAGATTTGCTTGCACCTGCAATTAAACTTGTCACGATCGGTACAGGGGACAATAAGGTGCAGGTTGGAAATGAAGAGGTGATCTACCGGCATGAAAAAACTTATGTCCATCCGCCGGGTATTGCTATTCTCATTTCAGACAAAGAAAGCGATGCCAAGGTTGATGAGAAGATAAAAAAGTTAAAAGAACTGCAATTTCCATGGGTAGGTTTAATCCTCAAGGCGGAGCTCCTTGCCCTCCAATTTGAATCTGGGGACAAGAACAAATTCCTAGCCTTGGTTAAGAAGGCGTCAGCGACAAACCTCGGGATGATTCTCATCTCTCAGGATCTGGATACATTATTTGCCGCCCGAGATCTATGCGCTGATAAAAAACCTTTGCTCTACCCAATTACAAAGGAGAATATCGATCAAGCCATTCCAAGAATTAAGGCAAAACCGACCCCTGTAGGGGTTCGCGGAGCGAGCATTGAGGAACTTGTTCCTTTAACGATGAAACTGAAGGAGGCTGGAGTCGATGAGGCTGTTTTGGATCCAGGTTCTAAGAATCTGATGGAGGCAATCAAGGATCAGACTTTCATCAGGAGGGCAGCTTTGAAACAAGGCTTTAGACCCCTCGGTTACCCCACGATCACCTTTCCATGTTTCATGGCAAAGGACGGGCTAAAAGAAGTGCTCACCGCCTCTGTTTTTGTAAACAAATTTGCTGCCCTGATCGTGCTTTCCGATTTCGATCAGTATTCCCTTCTCCCACTCCTGGTCGAACGCCTCAACATCTATACCGATCCTCGTTTCCCAATGGCCGTAGAGGAGAAATATTATGAAATAGGAGAACCCAACGAGAACGCTCCGGTTCTCATTACTTCGAATTGGGCATTGACCTATTTTATCGTCTCCTCGGCAATTGAGGCCACCAAGGTCCCTTCATTCCTATGTGTCAAGGATGCAGAAGGGCTCGGAGTCCTCACGGGTTGGGCAGCGGGCAAGTTCAGCGGCGATTCAGTGGGCGCTATGGTCAAAAAATCGGGTATTGAAAGTAAGGTTAAAAATAAAAAGATCGTGATTCCGGGGAGGGTGGCTAGGATCAAAGGAGAGTTGGAGGACGCTTTGCCGGGTTGGGAAGTGGTGATTGGTCCGAGAGAAGCTGCCGGGATTGGAGCCTTCCTGCCAGAATATGCGAAAAGTTTAAGGAAATGAAGGAGAAAGGAGAAGAAATCTCTACTGAGGGACTCCAGACGATATTAGAAAAACATAAAAACGACGGGAAGGGCTTAATCCCTATCTTGCTTGAGATTCAGAAAGAATTTGGGTATCTTCCAAAAGAGGCGATGAAAAATGTTGCCGAGGTATTGAAGATAAAGCCCGTTGATGTTTGGGGGGTCGCTACATTTTTTAACCAGTTTCGATTGACCCCCCTTGGTAAAAATCATGTGAAGGTTTGCATGGGGACCGCCTGCCATCTCGCAGGCGGTCGTTTAGTCCTGGAAGCCTTGGAGCGGGAGCTCAAAATCAAAGTAGGGGAAACTTCAGACGACGGTCATTTCAGTCTCGAGAGGGTTGCCTGTATCGGTTGTTGCATGTTGGCTCCCGTCATGGTGATCAAAGACAAAATCTACCCCAAGATGTCCTCGTTTAAGGCAGAGGAATCTTTAATCCCATATAGGCAGGAAAGCAAACCAGAAGATTGATATTTGAAGAAATCAGAAAAAGGGCCGTTGCCCAGTGGGAAGCTTTAAAGAATGAGGCACATATCCTTGTCGGGGCTGCGACCTGCGGCAGAGCAGCAGGTGCCTTGGATGTCATCGATGCATTTAAGAACGAACTGGCTCGGCAGAGCATTGACGTAAGAATTATTCAAGTGGGGTGCATCGGTTTATGCTATGCTGAACCCCTGGTCATCATCTCCAAACCGGAATCTCTCCGAATCGTCTATCATAACATCACTCCAGATTTAGTCCCTCGTCTTGTAGAAGGGTATATCATTGGTGATGATCCATGCCTTGAGCTTGCATCAGGGACTCTCGAGACAGATGAAAGGGAGGTTCCTTATATCCCTGAACTTCCAAGATTTGAACATGAACTTCGCCTCATATTGCGCCACTGCGGTTATATTGACCCTGAGAATATCCATGATTATATAGCAAATGGCGGTTATAATGCATTAGAGAAGGCGTTAAAGATGCCGCCCGAAAAGATTATTGAAGAGGTTAAAAAGTCAGGGCTCCGGGGAAGAGGGGGGGCTGGATTTCAAACAGGGCTAAAATGGGATTTATGCCATAAAGCTAACAGCAAAACAAAGTATGTCGTTTGTAATGCGGACGAAGGTGATCCCGGCGCCTTTATGGACAGGGTCATTCTCGAGAGTGATCCGCACGAGGTCATCGAAGGGATAATCATCGCGGGTTATGCGGTCGGTGCCCAGAGAGGTTATATTTATGTTCGTGCTGAATATCCATTGGCTATCGAACGGGTCAGGAAAGCTTTAAGACAGGGTGAGGAGATAGGGGTTTTGGGAGAGAATATTCTCGGTAGTGGCTTCAACTTTCATATTGAGATTGCAGAAGGGGCAGGTGCCTTTGTCTCTGGAGAAGCAACGGCTTTAGTCGCGGCCGTGGAGGGAAGGAGGAGCGAACCGAGAGTCAGACCTCCTCGCCTTGCGGAGGCAGGTCTTTGGGGGCGCCCTACCCTCCTAAATAATGTAAAAACCTTCGCCTATGTCCCTTTCATTATGAGACGTGGGACAGATGGGTTCGCCTCGATCGGAACAGAAAATAGCAAAGGGACTGCGGTATTTACACTCGCCGGAAAGATTCAATTTCCCGGCCTCACGGAGGTCCCCATGGGGACAACGCTGAGAAGAGTGGTTTACGATATTGCGGGTGGTATACGGGATGGGAAACAATTTAAGGCGGTCCAGATCGGTGGTCCTTCAGGGGGTTGTATCCCTGAGAACTTACTCGACCTTCCCATTGATTTTGATTCCCTTTATGAAGCCGGTTCGATGATGGGCTCAGGCGGCATGATTTTCATGGATGAAGATGATTGCGCAGTAGATACGGCACGTTTCTTCCTTGACTTTACTACTAAAGAATCCTGCGGCAAATGCACCATGTGTCGGATAGGCACTTTACAGCTCTTAAGCATCCTTGACGATATCACAACTGGAAAAGCTAAATTGGAGGATCTCGACCTTCTCCAACAATTGGCTGAAGATATTAAAATGGGATCCCTTTGCGGCCTCGGACGCTCAGCCCCCAATCCCGTTTTAACCACGATGCGTTACTATGGTGATGAATACAAAGCCCACATCCTCGAAAAACGCTGTCCTGCCTTGGTTTGCAAGGATCTTATCGCTTATTATATTCTTCCTGAAAAATGTGATCGAGCATGCGAACACTGTGTCCTGGTATGCCCCACAGAAGCGATCAAAGGAGGCAAGGGAGAGATCAAGGTGATCAACCAGGAGAAATGCTCAAAATGTGGAACCTGTCTTGAGGTATGCCCTCCTCAATATAGTGCGGTCGTCAAGATATCACCGGTGAGCAAACTCCCATCCAGTCCGACGGATAAGGAAGCTTCGGCCCAAGGAGGTAGATAGCATGGCAAGAAAGATCGTCTCCACAGGAAGAGGGGGGACGGGAAAATCCACCTTTGTCGCCTTAATGAGTCGATACCTCACCCCTCCCTCTCTCTTCATCGATCTGGACCCTGACCTGAGTTTAGCGGATATGCTTGGAATTGATTTGACGAAAGAAGGGAAGAGGACAATCGTGGAAGCCCTTTATGATGCGGTGAAAGAGAGACAACAGGGAGGGAGTCCTCTCACGCCGGTGGAGGATCGATTCAGGGGGTTCATCTGGGGAGATTGTCTTTATGAGGGGAGAGGATTTGATGTCATGACCCTTGGGACGAAGGATCTCGAGGGATGCTATTGTTATCCCGATCATCTGCTGAGAAAAATTATTTCCGACCTCTCCAAAAATTACACGAATGTGGTCATCGATTCCCCGGCAGGCTTAGAGCATCTCAATCGCAATATTGTCTCTGAGGTAGACGACTTATTTATCATCCTCGATCCCTCTGAAAAGTCCCTGACCCACATCAAGAAGGTAAAAGTCATTTTAAGGGAGGTGGGGATGATGTACCACCATTTCTATCTGATTGGAAATTATATGTTTGATGAAGAATCAGAGAAGTATTTTAATGAGGCAGGTGAAATCTATCTGGGGAGGATTGATTATGATCAAAAGGCTGAAGAATATAATCTCAAAGGAGAAACCTTGCGCAAACTCCCTGATGATTCACCGGCGTGTCGTTCAATCAGAAACATTTTAGAGAAAGCGGGGTTGATTTAGAATGGGCAAAATCAATGTCATTACTGGCAGAGGGGGAACGGGAAAATCGACTTTTACCGCTCTCTTTGCAAGATACCTCCATGCGAAATCCCTTCTCCTCATCGATCTCGATCCCGATGGAAGCCTGGCGAAAATGCTCGGAGTGGATTTGGAGAAAGAGGACAAAGTCACCATTTCAGATGCACTCTCCAAGATCATTGAAAAGGGGAAGGAAAGCAAAGGAAGGGATGATTCTCCAGATTTGCTGAGGCGCATGATGGAAGGAGGGGAGATCATTTACCGGGATAAAAAGTTTGATCTCATTACCCTTGGAACCAAGTTCGCTCCCGGTTGTTACTGTTTACCGGACGAGATGATTAAAGAGACCATCCGGGATATCCATAAAAATTACGAGATGATCCTGGTCGATTCCCCTGCAGGATTAGAGCATCTTAACCGAAAAGTGACCCCTGACATCAACGATCTTTTCGTTGTCCTGGACCCGTCTGAAAAATCGGCAAAACACATCGACCGAATCAAATATGTCACCAAGGGGGTCCATATCCATTACAATCAGTTTTATCTCGTAGGAAACTACCGGTTCACCGAGGAAAGCGAAGCCTACTTATTAAGGAGCGGGGAGAAATATTTGGGAAGAATTGCAAATGACCCCCTGGTCAGGGAACACAATCTCAAAGGGGAATCCCTATTCAAAATTCCTGATGACTCCCCCTCTTCTCTTTCTGTTAAAAAAATATTATTGGAGGCGGGCTATGTGCTCGTATGAGGATATCTCCAAAGAAAGCTTTGAACTGGCCCTTCGTTTGGCTACGACAAAGCTTTCAAACATGAAGGCTGAAGAAATATGCCGAAACAGCGGGGCCTCCCGAATCGATGACGATCGCATCCTTATCCATTATTTGAACCGGCCCTACCAAGTCGTTATTTCCACTGGGGAGATTTCGCTGGAGGACAAAGAAGAGAATGTTCCCATCAAGGACCAGATATTGATCCTCCACTACTTAACACAGGCGAATGGCACACCTTTTACGAATAAAGTAATCACCTATGGGCAGATAGGGGGAGGAAAGTTCTATGTTCCCGTATTTATAAAAAGGAATATAGACCCCATGCTAAAAAGTTTCAGTCACAGGCCAGAACTGCTCCTTGAGCTGGCCCAGAAAATAGGTGGGGCCAAGGCAACTTATGGGGATGTCTCCGTAAGCATTGATCCTTTTCCAAAGGTACGGATCTTCTTTATTCTCTGGAAAGGGGATGATGAAGTCCCTCCCAATGGCACCATCCTGTTTGATGGAAACATACCGCATTATCTCACCAGCGAAGATGTCTGTGTGCTAACCGAAACGTTGGTCTGGAAATTGGTCAGAATGGCTTAACCTCCTTTTTGGAGGCTGTGTCGTGATATAAAAAAACCGACTATTTGACAAGGGGGAGACGCAGTCGGGAGGAAAAGATTTAGAGCGGTAACCTTTAACCTTTTGGATTCAGGCGTGCCAAGTATATGAAAAAATTCGATTTGATACAAGCGACAATTTCCCATAATATAAAAGACCCGTATTCTAAATCTTTGGAACCTGACTGTGCCTCCCCCTTCGCTTGCCACGATGACACAGTCTCTGGATAGAGGGAGGAATGGCGGAAATGATTTTCTATGGACTTTGAAGCCAAATGTGGGACGACTGCGATGGGGATCATGCCCCATAAGGATGTGGACAAGGCCCTTGAGCTTGTTTTGGGTCTGGATATTCCCCTCTGGCCACAACTTCCCCATGTAAGCTTATATGAGGATATGTACATCCAAACCTCCCAAAATTTTCCTGGGATTGAAATCGATTTTGATAAGGGAAGGCTCATCTTTCGTACAGCGAAATTTGAAGAAAGCCTTGGGGATTATTTTACAAAAATGGATCAGATGGAAATCTATGCTCTGACTCCGGAGTATTCCATTGTCTTCCAGAAATTTCTTTCTCAAAACCTCCGAGGCTATAGGGCGATCAGAGGCCAGATCACCGGACCCGTGAGCTTTGGTTTTAAGGTTCTGGATGAAAACCTTAAACCCATCATCTATAATGAAGAGGTTAAAACGATCTTATTTGATTTCGTTCAAAAAAAGGTGAACGTTCAGTATCAGGAGTTAAAAGCTAAAAATCAAAATGCCTTTGTCTGGGTGGATGAGCCAGGCCTGGGATATGTCTTCAGCGGTCTTTCAGGGTATAATGATCAGCAGGCCAAAGAAGATTACTATCAGTTTGTCCAAGGGGTAGAAGGGCCCAAAGGGCTTCATCTCTGTGCGGAGGTCAACCTCCCCTATCTCTTAGAATTGGGCGTCGAGATCCTTTCTTTCGATGCTTTTCAAATTGGGTTTATGCCCAAAGAATACACGCAGAGTGTTGCTGAGTTTATTAAAAAAGGAGGGATCATTTCATGGGGCATTGTTCCCACCGAGTTCAAAACTCTCGAAGCTCATACACCTGAAAAATTAGCCTCTCTCCTCACCAGTTATTGGGAGGTCATTTCGGGAAATACAAATGTCTCTTTGGACCAAATCGCTGAGCATGCATTGATCGCACCAGCGCGATGCTGCCTGGTTGAGCTCACCATTGAAGCAGCCGAGAGATCTAAGACCTCTAATATCGAGGAAAAAATTGTAGAGAAGGCTTTTTCCTTTTTGCCAGAACTTTCACAGATATTGAAAAAGAGGTTCGGATTAGGATGACCATGAAACCCTTTTTACCTATTGGAATCGGAAGTCTGCCCCATAAAGATCCTGTTAAGGCAAGCGAGGTCATACTGAATTATTTCCCTGAGTCTCCTTATTGGCCTCAACTCTCCGCAAGGGATTTTAGAGAGGGAATGCTCGCCCAATTTACTGAAGGCATGCCCGGGGTAGCCATGGATGGGGAAAGGGTCTCTTTCCATTCTCCTTTTAATCCTCCCTCTGAATGGGAAAAGTTCTATGAGGCATCCTCCGAAGGCCATCTCGACAGCTTCACCGTCGGAAAAGAATATGCATCAGGATTCCATGCCTTCTTGGATCTCCTGAAAACCAAGAAGCCCTCATTAGTCAAGGGACAGATCACTGGCCCGATCACCTTCGGTCTGGGCGTTTCGGATGACAAAAAGATTCCTATCCTTTATGACCCCAATCTGAAGGAGATGTTTTTGAAGACCATTGCTTTAAAGGCAAGATGGCAGGAAAGAAAGCTGAGCGAGGTGGCACCCGAGGCTGAAACCCTGATCTTTTTTGACGAGCCTCTTCTGAGCGGCTATGGGTCGATCAGTATGAACCTGGGAAAAGAAGAAATCATCGAATGTCTCAACATAGCCATCTTCTCTCTGCGGGGTTTATCGGGGATTCATATCTGCGGGGCTACGGATTGGTCAGTGATTATGCAAACCGGGATTAAGGTGATCCACTTCGATGCTTACCAGTTCTTTCCTAATATGCTCGCTTATGCTCCCGAATTGAAAGGATTTCTTCTCAATGGAGGGATACTGGCATGGGGAATTGTTCCGGCGGAGAAAGAGTTTTTAGAACAAGAAACAACTTTAAACCTAATCAAAAGCCTGGAAGAAAAGATAGGCCTCCTGATCAAGGAAGGTATCCCGGAGGGAGTCCTCATGAAAAACTCGCTTGTTTCTCAAAGCTGCGGGCTTGCTTCACTCTCAGAAGAATTAGCTGAAAAAGCATTAGGATTGACCACAGAGCTGTGCCTGGCCATGAAAAAAAAGATTGGATCCTGAGGCAATCAAAGATTAAAGTCACCATTGGATAAGGATTTGTCTCTTCTGGCGAGGAAAACCCATATTCAACGTCGGGAATCCACTTATCTCCTTTGACGCGATACTCGACTGTTTAAGCATTTTCGGTATCGAATGTATTGTCAGACATGTTGTTACCTATCCACTCTATGTTGAATATACGTTTCAAGCTGTTGCTGCCGGCTTTCCATCACCGGCCGATCCGTCCTCCTTTCGAAGAATCGCCCTGGCGAAATGCTAAGGCCGATTGTGACTACCAATATGCCACTCCGGTTCATGGTCTCAATCTCTCTTGCATCCAACGATTAGGTCAGCGGAGGCTATAAGCCATCCACTGGAGTGATTTGTTCACTGGTCATTTAATTTCCTTTGCTGTTGCCTGCTTCTCGTCATACTCCCAGACCTCGACATCATCCGGAATGAGGTGGGGATTCATTCGGACGTAGTATTCTCCAAGGGTTTCATTCCTCTTTTGACTGAAATCCCTAAGAACGAAGAGAATCTTCCGATACCCGGATGGAGCGGCATGAAAGAAAAACATTGCCTGGTCCCACGTGGTAATTTTTGCGCTTGGGACATTTCCTCCTTCGGTCCATGTGTGAGCCTTGCATTCAACGATGACTTTCTTCTTTTCGTCTCCAAGGTCGAATTTGTGTGGCTTCCATCCATTTATGCCGATTTCAACAGTTATGCCGGGAGTCAAATACAGACCTTGTTGAGCAAAGAAATCCTTGGCCTCAAAATCACGACCGACCTGGGTATTGCTTTCCGAACCTTTGCGTTGGAACGGTTTATCCATCTGTCATCTCTTCGGCAACGGCAGCATGGGGTATACCCTTTCAATCGTCACCTCTAAGACTGGCGTTTGCTTAAAGCACTTTTTGGAGTTCGTCCCGGGAAATGTCACAGTCTCGGAGGATTTGAGTAAAGAGTCCGCGCCCAATCGTCTCACCTTGGTGCACGGGTATAACCGTGCTCCGCCCGTCTGGATGGCGCAAGAAATGGTGACTGCCCCTCGTCCGAATAACTTCAAAACCAAGTTTCCGAAGGGCTTTGATAAGTCGGGAACCTGTGACTGACGGAAATGTAGTCATGAAGAGACCGCAACCCGCTGAATCCCGATGAACTCATTGGATATGGGTTCCTCAACTTCAAGACAAAGCTTGATAGCTTCTTTCACCCGCTTCATTAGCACATCAAGGGATTTGGCTTGTGTGTGGCATCCTCGCAAAGCGGGGACGGATGCGACAAAATAGCCATCTTTATCCTTTTCGATCACGACGTTGAATTCCCTGGTCATCGTTAAATCCTCCTTAACAATTATATCATGGGAGACGAATTATTTCATTTTCTTCCTTCAACACCATGCTCACCGGCGGGACGCGTCCTTCTGCCACGTCCGGTGCAGCTACTCGTTGGGCATTGCTTTTCCATTCTTCTCGATTTCGACCAACTTAGAGGAGATATTTGCCCAGGACACGGTAAACATTTTTGCCCATGAAGGCCGCCAGTTCTTCGCGGCTGAAGCCAACATCTGTAAGAGCTTCAGCCAACTTAGTTAAATCCCGAACATCATTATAACCAGACACGAGTTTCATATGTCCCCCGCCGTCAGTGCCAATTCCAATATGTTCAATACCAATCTTTTTCTTCATATCCATCAACTCATTAGCCCAATCAAGAATAGTTTTATTTGTCAGCTTGTTCCACGCGCCTGGGCAGGAACAAACGACTCCGCCAGTGCTCGATATCCTTTCCATCTCTTTCCATGTCCGTGCTCTTCCGCAGCTATTCTCTGTCGCACATAATAATGTATGCGAGTCCACTACCGGCTTTTTGCAGTATCTCACTACATCATTCAACGTTGCTGTACTACAGTGTGCTACGTCGACTACCATGCCAAGTTCCTGCATCCGATCAATCACCGCACAGCCTTTCGGAGTAAGACCTCCATTACGGGCTCCCTCGGCACTTCCAAGTTCATTGTCGTTGTAATGTAGGATTGTTATTATACGTACACCGAGTCTATAGAACTCATCAACTCGATCTACCCTACCTTCCAGAGCTTCTCCACCTTCAAGCCCCAAAATGGCCCCTGGTGTTTCAGTACCAGGCGCAGGAATGTCAGACATCTTTAATACAAGCTTCACATGACCATTTTTAACAAGCTTGCTCATCCAGTTATCAATCGTTCCAACAGGATCCATAAATCCGATGGCAAAATAACCACTGGCTGCCATCTCCACTTCCTTCATGAAACGAAAGCTAGCTGACGAGGGGTTCATCCAGTCAGGATGAGCGTGAAGATCGATAATGAGCATCCCGTCAAGAAGTGATTTACCTTTCGTAGCGCTGGCTAGTGATGGTGTCGGACGTATCATCCCGCCAAGAGCCACCCCTATCGTAGCCTTAAGTGCGTTGCGTATGAAATCACGTCTTTTCATATTTTCCCCTCCTTCTTTTGCAGCGCGCCCAACGAAAAGCTCAGCGGGAGCCGAGTTTATCGGCGATCCGCGGGAGCCGTTTGTTAAACGCGAGATTTCTGACTTTTCTGTAAAAAACGACTCCAACATAAATGGCAACCAAAGTGAATAGTGGGTAAAGAATATAGCTTAACCAACCTTCTATCTTCCCGGCTGTAACTATAACTAAAGCGAACATTGCCAGCATGAGCACCAAGAAAGCAAATGTGCTAACAATGAAGGATGCAAGGAAGACAGTTACCTTCATAGGTAACAATTTGGCCTCTTTCTTCAACTGCTGCGACGCCACTGGATGCCTCATTTTCCAGAAGAAGACAAATAAATACAGAAATACCGCGCCTCCAAGAAGAGATAGAGGAATAATCCAAATGCCGACGAAGGTCGTAGGAGGATGGCCAGCGCAAGAGGCTAGGAAATTGGCGAAGCAGAGAATGCTCAGAGCCAAGGATAACATGGCAAGAAAAATATAGATAGCAGGAATCATCATTTTCTAATCAAGTCTATTTTGTTTGTTCTTTGAGTTTAACATAGAAATCAGCCGCCCAAACCGCGCAACGCGCGGTGAAGGTCGGCTGGATTGGCTTGTTATAGGTTCTTATCTTCTAAGATTTTTTTAAGATCTTCGCCCTCTTTTTTCATATGTAGCCTAACTGATTCTAGCCCACCCTTAATGTGATTCTTGGCGAAAAATTTGGCCACTTTACCAATTCTTAAGTGAATGGTCGCAGTAAAAATACATGTATCTCCCTTTTGTTCTATTGTAAATGTATTCTTAGGGAAATAAATTCTTAACAACCAAAATGATGGCGAGAATTCAATTTTTTTATTAGGGATTAAATTTTTTATACGAAATTTTACTTTATGTAGTTTACCATGAAAATATTCTTCACCATACACTATAGAGCCTTTTTCCGAAGGGGAGCCTTTTATCCAACGAAGAGTTACGTGATCTTCGGGAACCCATTTCCGATAATTTTCTTCATTTAAGTTTAAGAAAAAATTGTAAATTTTTTCCGGAGAAGTTCTTATTTCGATAACATCTTTTAAAATAATATCTTCTAATAATTTCATTTTTATATTTCTTTTTCCTATAACATCTAAATGAGGCGCAGGGCCAGAAAGCCCGCAATAAACAAAAGAAGCTATTCCCTGACGCCTCGATTTATTTGTTTGTGATCGAATTAATCATTTCCATTTTCGCTGTCACGGTTACTTTTTCTTAGATCAATGCCAATAATTGCTAAGTTTAGATCTCGGAGTATCTCCTTTACCTTTTCCGCCTCATCCGTTTTTACCGTGAGTCTTGCTGGCTCAGCTAACGGTCGAACATACATAAAATGCTCAGCATTGAAGTAGTAAGTTATATTTTCTGCATCTAAAATGCTCTTTATCAAAGCAACATCTGCTGGATTATAGGTGCCCATTATTTCTGCATATTCGATGAATTCTGGCTTTTCTTCTGGCGGCAGTTCATCAACCAAATCAGAATCGCAGTCAACACATACATAAAACCCTTCCCGATATTCGGTTCTACATTTAGGACAAAACATGAAATCTCCAAAATTCTATTTGTTTATCACTAACGACTGAAATCAGTGTTACGCAATGATTTCATTTAGTCCTTCAATTATTTGGGCCAATTCCTCCTGGGATGCTCTACCAATGACCTTTCCGATCCTCTCTACAGAGAGGGTTCGGATTTGGCTAATCTTAACCCATGACTGCTTCGGCATATCTGCAGTCTTTAATTCGAGGGTCAAAGGAAATCCGGCTCTCTGTGGCTGGCTCGTAATTGCAATAGCGATGACGGTTCCTGAACGTTCATTGAAGATATCGTGACTTAGAATCAGAACAGGACGTAATCCTGCCTGTTCATGACCTCTGGTGGGGTTGAGATCAGCCCATCGGATTTCACCTCTTAGTATTCTGGCCATTGGCTCATATCCCCACTCATGCCTTCTTCAGCCAGGGCTTTTTCAAATGCGGGTTGGAGCTTGGCGCATTCCACCGCTAGTCGGCTGCGTTTCATTCGGCGCAGTTTTTCACTGACTGCTTCCTGAATTGCCTGACTGCGGTTTTGGAACACATGTTGATTAACTAGCCTATCTAATTCACTAATAAATTCTTCGTCCAATGTAATGGCTATTTTCTCTTTGGGCATCTTAATCCTCCTTAGGTATTACATTATATCATACCCATCGTTGGCTAAGCAACCTATTCTTTGTGTGTAACGCTCGGCATCACCGGTTGCCGGATTTATCGGCGATCCGGTGCAGCCGATTGTTATGCCTTGTCATTTTCCCATTATCCAATATGGGTCTTTGAAGATTTCCTTCAGTGTTTCCATGCTTTTGGGGTTTAATGTGTTGTCTCCTGTATGGCTCGATATTCTGTCACAATACATGGCTGCCTTAATTGCTGGGAAAGAGTCTTTTATACTCCTATAAGTATTGATCAGCCACCTTGATTGATAGAAGTTGTTTGTTCTGGCAAACCATGGAATCATAAATGGTTTTTCCGGGTGATATTTGAACAATCGTCTATAAGTATTACCTATCAACACATTAAACATATAATCTGTTTTTTGGTGTCCTGCTACTGAAAAGGCATTAAGACCTATCCAATCAACGTACTTATCCCCAGGATAATATAATTCAGGATCATCTGCCTGTCGATGGGCTGCCTCAGGGGAGTACGGGACCCAGACCCACGTAGTGTATTGGTTTGCTCCTTGATCATCGAATATTTGCCAGATACGCCTCCATGCCGGAATGAAGTTAGAGTTCATACCCCATGAAAACGAATTTGTATTCATGTCCACCATTGTGGAAAAGAAGAAGCCTCCGTATCCTTTTCCAAACTCTAAAGCATCTTGGGCAACTTTTTTGATATGACTGTCTTGCTGACCTTGGGCAATCTCTTTGACACTAAACCCTGGAATCGGCGCTGTTGAATCAAAAGGAGCAATGTCAACATGCAGATATGGCACGATACCTCTTTTAGCGACCTCTATAACTTGCACCATTGGAAACTTATTGTATAACTTTGACGCGGCTATAAATATGGATGGTTTTGCACTAAGTGCCTTCTCCAGGTGAGTAATTCCATACATAGAGAAGAAACCGATAAAACAACCTTCTTGAGGAGGCTGTATTTTATTATAGGGTAGTGGTGGATAAACCAGGGTCATTCCTTTAGCCGTTTCAGTCGTAGCGCACCCGCATATCGTCCCAAGGCCACCGGCAACAGCCGCAAGACCCACTCCTGCCCTCAAGAATTCCCTTCTGTTCATTGTCTCCATGAGGCAAAACCTCCTTACGTTCCCTCTTGGAAACATCTGAAGTTGCTTAGGCCATTCTTCAAAACATTTTTTCATTTAGTAATTTTGTTGATGACATAACGGTAGAAATAAGGCGCGGGGCACTCAGTCCTGCAAAAAAAGGCACGGGCTATCACCCGTCGCCTTCATTGACGTTAGGAAAGATGTTCTATTAATTTTCTCAGTTCTTGACTGATTAATGTTGATGTATCTCTCCATTTCCTGATATGAGTTTTTGTGAGAAGAGCCAATGATGTCGCAAACAATAGGAATAATATCGACGTGCATAACCATCGGATAATGGATTGTGTTGAATGTACTATTTCTCCTGCAGGCGATAACTTCGTCAGATCAAAAACCAGAACGAATGATAGAACAGCCGATAGTGGTATTGCTATTTTCCACGCTCTGGATAATATTGCTTTCCTATAGTCTGGTTCGTGAAATATCAAGAATTTTAAAATGGGGATGACTCCACGAATGCCAGTAAATAATTCATCATTAGTCATATTTCTTCCTAACGATTATTGAACTGCAGGGTGTAATTTCTTACGATTTTATATTTCATAATCAACCCTGTCAAACAAATTCTCGGGGGCTTATATAATCTAAACAAGATAACAAATCAATAATTTACCATGTAATTTTATATGGTTATCTCTCTATGGATTGTTATGGATCTTTTAGGGGCATTGAATAATTTGTTTAAATATTAATGTTATATTGCATATAATTAAACCCTAAAATTTCATTATTGAGGGGGATGATGGACAGAAAAAACGGCAGGGTTGAGGATTTTGGAGAGTTTCTCTCAAAAGTAGGGTCTGTTCCCGAAGATAAGATCAAGTTCTACCTCCACTGGGTAAGGAGATCTCTCAAGTTCAGCAATTATCAACTTGAGAATATCAACACAGAACGCGTATCCCAATATCTCGATTCCCTTGATGCTGATGAAAAAATTGCAGATTGGCAGGTCAAACAGGCGGCCGATGCAGTCATCCTCTTTGTTGAAAAATACCTCAAGAGGTCATTAAAAAAAGCCACCTCCCTGACAAAGGAGTCCAGGGATACAACGATCGATCAAAAAGGGCCTGTTCAATGGAAACAAACAATAGAGGAGACAAAAAGCACTATCCGCCTCCGACACTTTTCTTTAAGTACAGAAAAAACCTATCTCGGAAAGAATGGGGCTGGCAATGGGTGTTTCCCGCAGAGAAATTGTCTGTTGACCCCCGAACCGGAAAAGTGATGCGGTGGCACATTTATCCCTCAGCGATTCAACGTGCCGTGAAGGAAGCGGTCATTAAGGCATATTTACCGAAAAGGGCAAGCTGTCATACTTTGCGGCACAGCTTTGCAACGCATCTCCTTGAAGCAGGCCATAACATTCGGACGATTCAGGAACTCTTAGGCCATCAGCATGTCAATACGACTATGATCTACACACACGTGATAAGGAAGAAGCCTTCTGAAATCAGGAGCCCATTGGATGGGTTATGAAGGGGGTTTTATAGATATTTAAACTTCTTTGATGATCTCCTTCTCTTCATCTATCTCAAAATCTCCAAAAACTGTCGGTGCATGTTTTTTTAATATCTTTAGAATCTCAATGGCCACCCTCCTGAATTCCCATTGAGATTGGGGTTTCCCTCTCAGGTCGATGATATGCCGCCACTCCCGGAAATTCGCACTCACCACGATCTGGCTTTCGACGGCATTGGGTAAAACATACCTTGCGTCTTCCTTCTTAATCTTTAAACTATTTAACTTCAGATAGGCTGCTTTGGCTTTCTCCATGAAATCGATAAAAACAGAATGAGCCTCCGGGTTGTTTTTGATGGAATCAGGTTCAATATAATTAAAATTTCTTTCATCAACATATCTTTGTGATTGTTGGATAAAAGAGCATAATCGATGTCGCACCAGCTGATGGGTGAATGATCTGGATGCACCTGAGATCCTGAACGTCGCATAGGCATGTTCCAAAACGGAGAGGTGTCCGCTCTTGATGAGCATCCGTATGAAACGCTTCTCCGTATCCTCACCCTGTTTATCGAATGACAAGTAGGAAGTACGTCCGGCCGCCTCGATCAGCTTTTCTGCATTGGAGGTAACCGTTAACAATTCAACTTTTGGCGTTAACATGTCTCATCGCATCCTTTAAGAGGTTTTATGACGTCCACTACTCAAAACTTTACCGAAGGGAAAAGGCGTTCCCGATCAATGTGGGGTACGTAGAGTGATGCCATATACTCATCGGCAAAGAGAGAGAATTTAGAAAGTTCAATATTCGTAATCGATTGAGAGATTCCAATGGCTTTCTCAAAGACGTGATAGGAGAGAAGGGCCATTCGGGCTCCCATCAAGGAACTGTTTCCGACAAATTCTATTCGCTCTCTCGGGATATCTGGAAGCAATCCGATGCTAACGGCCTTCTCAATATTGAGATAGTTTCCGAAACCTCCGGCGACATAAATCTTTTCAAGCTGGTCAAAGGTCAGCCCTGCATAATCGATGAGTGATTTGATGGCAGCAAAGATGGCTGCCTTTGACCGCATGATATTATCGATATCGGTTTGAGCAATGGTCAAGGCCTCACCCGTCTCTGTCTCCTCAGGAAAGGCCACGGTGAACTCCAATCCATTCTCCCCCCGGACGATTCGTTTGTCCTGCAGCGAGGGAGAAAATCTCGCATCGATGTCTAATATCCTGTTTTTCGCCAATCCATAAATTAAGTCAATCAATCCGGAACCACAAATCCCTCTCGGTTTGACTTTACCAATCGTTTCGTAGAGGACTCTGCCATCATTGACCTCGACCTTCTCTATGGCTCCTCTCGTTGCCCGCATGCCCCATTTCGTATCCCCTCCCTCAAAGGCAGGACCGGCAGAGGCAGAACAGGAAAGCAACCATTCATTGTTTCCGATGACAATCTCTCCATTGGTCCCGATATCGATCAGACAGGTCATTTCCGGTCTGTCTGCCATATTGCAGGCCAGGACCCCGGCTACGGTATCCCCTCCAATATAGCTTGCGATGCTTGGCAGGACCTGGATGATCCCTTGTGGATTGATATGAACCCCTATCTCTTTCGCCGATATCGGAGGATAGAGGTCAACCGTCGGGACGTAAGGATCATCTCTGATGGAACACGGCATCAACCCTAAGAGGATGTGGCTCATGGTTGTATTTCCGGCGGCGACCATACAGGTGATATCTTCAATCCTTATTCCCTTCGTTTTGGCTAAGGTCTCGATGAGTATGTTGGCGTTTTCGACAACCGCCTTTTGAAGAAGATCCAGGGAACCCCTACCGCAGACATAGGCAATTCGTGACAAGACATCTTCTCCATAGCGAGCCTGGAGGTTGTGATTGCCTTCTACTCCGATCACTTTACCCGTTTTCAGGTCCACTAACTGGGCGACGACCGTTGTGGTCCCCACATCGAGGGCGACCCCATAATTCCTATCCACCGTATCACCCTCTTCGATTTGTAAGATTTGGCCTATCCCATTGCGTCTGGAGAGGGTAACGGTAATTTTCCAATCAGAGTGACGGATCTTTAAAAAGAGATCTTGCAGACAGGGTAAGGTCATCTCATAGGAAAGGTATTTAAGTTTTTTCCGAAGCTCCCTCACCATTCGACCCGTATCAGGAATATTATCATCGATGGTCGGTTTTGGAAGTTCAATGTATATCTTGTTCGTCAGAGGTTCAAAAAGGGAGGCCGGGTCATTCGGTCTTTTATGAAGGGAAACCCATTCCGGATTGCTATAATGGATGGGAGGGCTCTCCCTCCAGGTCTTTCGTTGATTCTCAAGTGACTCACTTAAGATCTGCTCTTCCTCAAGGCGAGATTCCGGAGGGATTAAGACTTCAAGATTTTCTTTTACTCGAGTCTGACAAGCAAGAGTATAACCTTTCTCTATCTCTTCTTTCGTGAAAAAGGCGACAAAGTTGCTGTCTAATTTTGCCTTCCCTTTAATGATTTGAACACGACATTTACCGCAGACCCCTTCCCCACCGCAAAGGCTATTGAGGTAGACCCCTGCCTTCTCCGCGGCTTCGATTAAAAGGGTTTCTTCGTTTACCTCTATCTCCTTTTGGTCGGGTAAAAACTTAACTCTATATTTCTCCACAAAATCCTCTTTTTCATTTTAAACGTTTTTTAGCATAACACGACTCAGAGTTCTATTCAACCTATTGCGGGGTCTTGCCCTCCCAGTTTTTCCTCTCTTTCCCAATGGCCTGAGCAAACCCCTCTCCAAGGCTTCATCGGGCCAGGCTCCTGCCTGCGCATAGCTGCTTCCGCGAAGCAGGGCAGAGACCTTTCGAGTGGTCGTATTGTCTCTCGTTAGTCGGATAGTCGTTTAGTCAAATGACGATAAGACTGTAAGACTACGAGACCATATGACTATTTAAAATGACCGCATTCTAAAGTTTTGGAAACTGGTCTATCTGTGTCGCTCCTATTTTTTTACTTCCTTCGAAATTTTATAGAATTTGACTTAAGTCAAAGTAAATCTTTCGATGAAGGGTTAATATTTCAATAAAAGGATACAAGGAGGATTAAAAAGATGAGATGTCCTGGCCAAGATCCGATGTTTTGGAAACCGGATGATGTTTTTGAAATTGAGTGTCCAAAATGTGGTTTTGGAGTGGAATTTTTTAAATTCGATGTAAAGAGAAAGTGTCGGTGCGGTCATGAAATCGTCAATCCAAAGATCGACTTTGGATGTGCTGAGTGGTGTCCGTATGGAGATAGTTGCATCGAGGGATTACCAGAAGAGATGAAGTCCAAGACAAGAGAAGAAAAGAATAATCGATTAAGGGAGAGGATCGTTTATGAAATGGAAAAATATTTTGGCCAGGATTTGAAGCGTGTGAATCATGCCCTCAAGGTGGCCCAATATGCGGAGGACATTTTGAAGATAGAAGGCGGTCATCCCCTTGTGGTTCTTGGGGCCGCCTATCTCCACGACATTGGGATTAAGGAGGCTGAAAAGAAATACGGAAGTGCATCAGAAGAGGATCAAGAGAAAGAAGGTAAAGCCGTCGCAGAAGACATTTTAATGAAATTGAATGTCCAGGGGGGAATCGTGAGTGAGATTTGTGATATCATCGGGCACCACCATCACCCCAGAACGAGAGAGACGCTCAATTTTCAAATCCTCTTCGAGGCAGACTGGCTGGCGAACATGCAGGAGAATGGATTCTCCAAGGATCCAAAGAAAGTAGAAGAAACGATTGAAAAATACTTCAGAACCGTGACAGGGAAAAAATTGGCCAACGAACTCTTCAGTCAGGCATAACGCAACAGGATATGCCAAAATTTGCCCTCAATTGAACAAACGCTATTGAGCCAACCTCCATTGAATGTTTCACCTATCTTCGATGTAAGCTAACCTTTAACCTTGTTGATTACGGGAAGAAAGGAGGTATAACACTAGTTTCAGCGGCGTTGCCCTGAGCGACGTAGGATCGGCAGGTAACGTCAGCTGCAAACATTCGTTAGCCATAATTTAATCAAAATAATACTTACATAGATTAAATCAGTTTCATCCCGAATAAAAAACGAGGCAAATTTATACGTCTTATCAGAATCTCATAAATCGCCATGATGATGGTGAATGAAGCGATAGATATAATTAAAAATTTGCTTCCAATATCACTACTCCACTGAATTACAAAGAAACCGATGACGTAAATAACCGTATGGTGCAGGATGTAAAATGGGAGAACTGCTTCGTTGGCATGGGCAAGGAATTTATAGTTGAAATTCAGAAATCGGCAGCCAAGACCCAATAATCCAATAATCCAGCACCAGGCAAGTAATCCCCTCAGTGCTTGAACGGCTACCCACAAGGATTGATTTGGGGGCAATAACGCACCGTCGTTTAGCAGGTCATGTCTGGTCAATCCAGGGATCTTTAAGATAAAACCAAAATGCGAGTCCAAAAGCAGTGCTGTTAGAATTATGGCCACCGCGAGGTGGATCGGACTATACTTTTTTATAGTCTCCCCAATTTTCACATTAGAGAAAATAAGATATCCATAGCTGAAGAACAATAGGTAGGATATTGGATCCCAGCCTCCCATAATTCTCACACCCCCCAATCCAAAAATCTCGAAAGCTGCTGCGACTGCAGAAATTGGCAGGAAGAGAAAAAACACTACCCAAGGCTTTTCAAAATGGATTGATAATCTTGAAAGAAAGCTTGCTCCTCGTTTTTTAGATCGAACAAACAACGGAAGAAGTATCAATGAGTAGATAAAGAGGAATTGCAGATACCAGAGATGCGTTCCCTGCCCCAAGGGCGCAAAATTGCCCCCAAATCCATACATGCCATCGAAATATTGTGGGTACCACCTTATAAAGCCGCTGGCAGCCTGACCACTAAATAACCGCTCAATGTAAACATAGAGTGGATTGATTATGAACGTACCAATAAAAATCAGGGGAACGAGAAGGCGCAGGAATCTCGATTTGATAAATTCCCATTTTTTG